>Ga0194118_10000861_pt1 | contig 47710 bp, 45 predicted proteins | sample TA2MahsurfametaG_2_FD_148662 | JGI IMG/M metagenome (GOLD analysis project Ga0194118, IMG submission 148662) | Freshwater microbial communities from Lake Tanganyika, Tanzania - TA2015013 Mahale N5 surface | ecosystem: Environmental > Aquatic > Freshwater > Lake | place: Tanzania: Lake...
TTTCGCAATTCATAAATGGTCTCATGGCCGAGCGGTTAGGCACCGGTCTGCAAAACCGTCTACAGCAGTTCGAATCTGCTTGAGACCTCAAGAAAACCTCGTAAACCCCTGTAAATCAGGGGTTTTTGTTTTTAATACTATGAGTTAACGGAATGTTTTATACGTTGTATCGGATACCGTAGGAGGAGATTCAGACAGTTGAGCATTGTTTTAAGAGACAACAAAGCAGAGTTCTGAATGCACAATATATGCCCACAACTATGGAGTAGTAAAATAGTCTTTTGCCTCAGAAATTAAATGAAACCTTTTCAAATGCCTGTATGATGATGCCCAAATAATAAAACCTGTGACACTTATCGCAGGTGGTAGCGTTAAATAAATATAGGGACTGACGTTAATTAATGAAAGACCAATACTCAAAGCAGTTCCTAATACTTGAAGGCCAATTCCAGTTTGAGATTCAGAAGCGAATTTATCTAAGTAATATGAAACTTTATCACTTCTTAATTCTTCAGTTGCTATATGAATTTTATGAATTGAGTCTTTATGTATTTTAATTAATCCATTGATTTCCTTTGATTCATTTTCTGAATTCCACACTCTATAATTTTTAATAAATACAAAGTTTTGATAGGTATAAATTTTTGAATCTGAATAAATTATTTCATAATTTTTAAGTGTAAGGCCTTTGTTATATTTGTTGGTATTTTCATAAGACGAAATCTGAGCGGCAATATTTAACGACAAAAACATTAGGGTCAAAACTATAAATTTTTGCATAATGAACTTTTTTTCAAATTTATAGACCATTACTTTAATGTTCAATCCCACGTTAACAATTCAAATCATCTACCCATTTCTTTTCTCCCCTTACAATTTGATAATCCTCACTGATTTTATTCCCTCTTGATTTTCTACATGGACAAAATAAACGCCCCCTGGACCAACCAAAGCGGCCTCAGCAGACTTTTGATTGGAGAGCCGCGTCTCGTATACCAAGCGCCCTTCAATGTCTGTAATATGTAATCTTCCCGTAAATTCAGTGGTAAAATAAACCGTAAAATTAGTAATCACCGGATTTGGAGCTACGTAAAAAGCATCTTCTCTTACTTCCGAGATTCCTATGATATTTATGGTGAGACAGTTGGAGGTGTCCGTACAACCGGAAGCACTCGTCAAGATTGCCCCGTAGGTGCCGTTTTGTGTTACTATTAAATCAGGGCCATTTGCTCCTGGGACAATTTCATTTGTATTACAATCAAACCATTGGTAAGTTGACGCAGAAGTATTTGAACATTGCAATGCCTGACCATTATTGGGATTGATAGACACTGAATTTACAATTGTATTTACAATTAAATGTAGGATTACAACACTATCACAACCTTGAAGAGACATGTACTGAAATGGATAGTCCCCAGCTTGTGAAAAACTCTGACCATTCATGGTGAAGGTTTCTCCGTCACAAATTTCTACGGTGAGTTCGCTCTGTTGGCTTTGACAATTTACATAGATAAAGCCAGTATAGTTTGCCGAAAGGGAAGAAAATTCGGCATTTATGGTTGTGTAACCCGCAGAGCCGTTCGAAAATGTTGTAGGATTAGTTGTTGAATTATGAGTGGTAATTGGTGTTGTGATTGACCAAGAATTTATTGCTAAAGTCGCTTCGACAATAATATATTCATTGGAGCATAAGGCATAGCTTGCATAAATTTCAGGTTGGGCTTGAAGGTTAAATGTATCATTGATCAACACGAGGGAATCTCCTGTTGCAATATAAACATTTGTTTGTATTCCGTTTGCACCGTCTCCACCTTTTCCTCCCGCGCCACCTGCACCACCTGCGCCACCTGCGCCACCATCACCTATTTCGCTACTGCATGTAGTTTGTGATCCACCTCCATTTCCTCCATTTCCTCCATTTCCTCCATTTCCACCAATGCCACCTGCACCGTAAGATCCCGTTTGAAAATAGCAATCCACAACTTGTCCGTTCGATCCATTATTAAATGCAAAAAGAGCAAATGTGCTGCCTCCGCCATATCCACCCTGGCCGCCTTCGCCGCCTTGACCGCCACCGCCACCGCCAGAAGCCCCATTGCCTGGACCGTTGTCACAAAATACAGAACACGTTTGTCTTCCACCTCCGCCACCGCCGCCGCCGCCGCCGCCGCCGCAACCATCCTGACCGACGCTTCCTTGTGAACCCGGCATCCAATAGCCACCAATAACTGCACCGGGCAAACCTGCTGCACCCATGGCGCCAGCTAAACCTGCAGAACCATTGCCTCCAGAACTTCCATTTCCACCGGGATCGCCATCGTTTCCTTTAACTCCGCCACCACCTCCACCAACGCAGGAAGAACCGCCACCTGAGCCCCCATTTCCGGCATTGTTGGATGAGCATTCGTCTCCACCGGCTCCACCACCTCCTCCTGCACCTCCATTTCTTCCAATGCCCATACCCCCGGGATTTCCAGGGTTTGTTGCTCCATTTTGCCCTGGTCCTCCAGATCCAGCGACAGTGCCACCACCTCCGGTTCCTCCGTTGGCTCCCGCCCCACCAGCTTGGCCGCTGGCAAATGTGCAATTGCTACCGTCGCAATTTCCTGCAGAACCCGTACCTCCATTAGATCCATTCAGACCATTTCCGCCTTGGGAACCATTTAAGCCAGCACTTGCACTACCCGTCAGAATTTGACATCTAACGATGCGAAAATTTGAACAATTATCCATGTACATCCCATAAACAGAAGTACCGTAGGGCATTGCTAAATCTGCACTTGCAGCTGAAGCCACCGAAACCGTTATATCTTGAAATCGAATACCATTTACGCCTTGAAGTTCTATTGCAGAGATTCTTGGTGCAATCGGTAGTCCACTGGGGTTTAAGTTCGTTCTGTGGATAGTTGTTGCTCCGGCTAGACTTGTTTTTGTCCACCCCAAGGAATCAATGAATCCTCCCTCGATCGTAAGCTGACTGGTAGTTAAAACCAACGAATTATTGACAGTATATGTTCCTGTTGCCATTCTAATGTAGGCACCTTCGGTAGCGTTGAGCAAAGCGGTTTGCACGTCTAAAGGATCATCTATTGTTCCCAACGCAGAGGAGTTTCCATTTGTTGTAACATAAACAACTTGACATTGGGAGTGGCCCATCACGTAAAAATTTAGAAAAGCAGCGACGAAGAGTATTCTTAATTTCATAAGCAATGTATATTCAGCTAATATAAAATTAAATAATTTGAAAACAAATTGAAACAGTGTAAAATCAATCCAAATCCTCTATATCAAAATCGGCTAATTCTTCGTTGAAATTCTTAACTAATAATGCTATTTCGCTTATCAATGTTGCTTTTTGATCATTTTTAGCGCCTAATTCTACGTATTCCTTCAAGTGAAGTTGAGACTCTAAAATATCTGATTCCTCAAATGGACCCTCTAAATTTTCAATAATAGTTAAGCATTCAAGCGCCTCAAGGTAATCTCCTTCGACTGCCATTTCCACAAATTCGGCCAAGTAAACGCTGTAGTCCAATCTGCTGTTCCAAATGGAAGAAAGCAAAATCTGACGAATGGGCAGATTATCAGGATCCATCAAGATTTGAATCATAGTTTCTTGGGCCTCATATGCAGATAAGTTATTAAAAAAAACAAGCAATTCTTCCTTGCACTTATCAGAAATAGATGCGTGAAAAACACGGGCCAATTCGGGAAGAGCAGCAACTGTCAATAAGGTGTCTAATTCGGCTAAGTTCTTTTTGAATTCACTCTCATTGCCGGAACGTAATTTATTTATCAGTTCACCTTGTTTCAGTATTTTACCCTTGTTCATCTCACTTTACTTTTCTTACAAAATCTACCACCAAATTACCTATATTTTCGAAAACTGAAAAAGTAAGATTCTCATATTTATCGAATACATCATGGTAATTTTTATTAGGCCCCATCGTATAAATAAAAAAGGCAGGTACACCGGCTACGGTAAAAAAGTGATGATCTGAATTTGCTGCAGGCCCCCTACTTTTAACATTTTTCAAATAATTCTTCTTTTTATTAATCTTATTCAAAAGCTCAAACTCCTTCGGAAAGGCGGTGGCATTAACAACGGTAATTCCATCTTCACCGCTCCCCAATAAATCCAAATTTACCAAAAAACGAATATCTTGAAGAGGGAAAAAGGGATTTTGGACGTAATGGCGAGACCCGATCAACCCGGCTTCTTCACCCCCGAATGCAATAAAAACAAAATTATATTTTGATGGGTGATTTTTGAAATGGTTGGCTAGGTAAAGAAGCATTGAACAACCACTTGCATTGTCGTTTGCGCCTGGAAAATAAGTATCTTTCCCCATTCTTCCTAAATGATCATAGTGTGCAGTAAAAACAATTGTTTTTGCATTCTTTTTCTTTGAGGGTAGATACCCAATAACGTTTTGGGATCGATGAGATTTTTTAAATTCTGAATCGATATTGACTTTGATCTTATTGAAATTATCTTTGAAAATCGAGTCTTGAATTAGCAAATACAAATTTTTAGTACTCGTCGATGAAACAGACCATGTAAATTTTGCGTTGACGACTTCTACGATTGGGATTACTGATGCTAATTTCACAAGATATTGACTTACTTTTCGTAATGTATCCCCCCCAAAACCGAAGTTTTTAACTACTATACCCGTATTTTTAGGCCAATTTGATAGATTTAAATTCTGATCGTACAAATCGGATATGAGAGCGGAAATAAGGTTCATTTCACCTGTAAAACCACTACTCGACGGTTCCACGACAAAATGAACTCCCGGTATTAAAGTACGATCACCAAGAACCACCTCCATTTCATTTGGAAACGAATTAACTGGGAACTCAAACGATTGGAAGAAGTGAGAATTTGGATATTCGATGATACCAATTTCTTTGTATGCACTTGCAATATAGCTGGCAGCGATCGAGTCACCACCATTTACATATCCCCTGCCGTGAAATTCGGGCATACAAAGAATTGCGGTTGATTCTCTGTAATCGAATTGTTGAGCTAAAGAAACCGAGAAAAAAGCGATGGAAAAAATCCACGCGAATTTATGCATAGCGTCTTTTAATTTTAGCTACAAAATCAGTGATTGTTTCATTGTCAGAGTCTTCCCAATTTTGAGAAGTTGCAAACTCAGCTATTTTTTCTCTGGCAGAATCCATTCCTGTTCGTGCATCCAACACTTTCACTGCATCTGAAAATGCTTCACTTGAACCACCAAAAAGTTCATTGATAAATTGCAGTCGCTCGTTCAAACCAAAAGAACCAATTAGGGTATCTAACTTTGCTAATGTTACTTCAGGTGAAATATCGCTTTCAATTTTACTAATTCTATCAAGCCATGTTCCAGTGTCAACGTTATTTTTTGATAAGTCTTCTAGAGGCACACCATCAGTCATTGAATTTTCAGGTTCATCCTGATCGTCTGTTAACTCACCTCCCTCCTCATTTGCAGTATCATTTTCGTTTGATTCAGCTGTTGTTTCTTCATCTGCGACCAATTCAATATCAGGCACATCCTTTCCTTCGTCTTCATTGTCAAAGTCAAAAATTGGAGGCTCTGATTCTGAAATTAATTCTTTATGAACCTCGGTCGAGGGCATTGAAATGCTTGTTTCTTCTATGACATCGTCATCATCAGCAGAGATTGGACTTAAATCAAAAGTTGGCTGCTCCAATATGCCTTGCTCATATACTTTATGGCGCACAACGATAAGTTTCTCGTATAATTCTCTCGCCAATTCAACAGAGTAATCCAATTCAGGAAGAGTTAACGAACCGTTTTCAATTTTGGAAACATGCTTTAATAATTCATTTACTTTTGATTTCATCTTATATATTTTTTCAACATTTAAACAAAGTTTCTAACGCAACGCTTGTTATACGAAACGAAATTTCGAAATTTAGTATTCAAAATTAAAAAGTTTATCGTTTAGAACGCTTGGGAAATTTATTTTTTCTCTAATAATTTGTGTTAACAACTGTAATATTATGTTTTTAGAACAATTTCCAACTGAAGGACGCCAGCATGGTTGGTTAGAGGTAATATGTGGTTCGATGTTCTCGGGAAAAACAGAGGAATTGATTCGTCGAATAAAACGTACTCAATTTGCAAACCAAAAATTACTTTTGTTTAAACCTGCCATTGACAATCGTTACAGTGAAAACAATGTGGTGAGTCATCAAGGGAACGCATTACAGGCAAAAATAATAAGCCATTCCTCTGAAATTTGGGATCATTGGACAAATGAGCGGGTAGTGGCAATTGATGAAGCGCAATTTTTTGATGATAATATTGTAATTGTAGCAACGGACCTAGCAAAAAAAGGAGTTCGCGTGATTCTGGCAGGTCTCGATATGGATTACCTTGGAAAACCCTTCGGCCCGATGCCTCAACTGCTAGCCGTTTCAGAATATGTAACAAAAGTTCATGCAATTTGCGTTTCTTGTGGTAACTTAGCTCAATTCTCTCATCGCACTGTTGAGGAAAAAGAGCAAGTATTGGTTGGTGCGGTCGAGAAATACGAACCTTTGTGTCGTTCATGCTTCAATAAAGTCGCCCATTGAAATTAGGTTTAACATACCAGCAGTTTTGTTCTCATTGTCAAGGAAATCCGATTGAAAATTCCGAAAAAAAAACGCCGTTAATCGATCGAGTTTGTTATGATACTCGCAAGATTGTTGAAACAAAAAATACGGTATTTTTTGCATTGTCTGGTGCATTTAGAAATGGACACCATTTTATAGATTCAGCATATGACCAAGGAATTCGAATTTTTGTTGTATCTCAAAAAATTGATGTCAAATTTTATCCTAATGCCCACTTTATTCAGGTTAAGGATTCCTTAAAAGCACTTCAAGATTTAGCAACCGCACACCGGAAAAAATTTCATTACCCCATACTTGCAATCACAGGAAGTTCTGGAAAAACGACAATGAAAGAATGGATATTTCATCTTATTAAAACTGATAAGAAAGTAGTTCGCAGTCCGAAAAGTTTTAACTCGCAACTTGGGGTAGCGCTCTCGCTCCTTGAACTAACAGCAGATTGTGACTTAGCGATAATAGAGGCCGGAATATCTGAGCCAAACGAAATGCGAATTCTGAAAGAAATGATTCAACCAACGCTTGGAGTTTTGACAACATTAGGAAGAGCACACGTTGAAAATTTTTCAAATCTCTCTTCGCTGCATGAGGAGAAACTTCAGTTATTTTCGGATGTTAAGAAGACATTCTTGGGAGTTGGTATTTCACTCAATGAACAGCAACTAAGTGCGATTAATGGGAGGGTATTAAAATCAAATACCAAAGCGGATATTTTAGAAGAGTTTCCTTTTCAGGATAAAATTTCTACGAATAATGTTAAACTCGCGATTGAAGTTGCACTCGAATTGGGTGTAAATTCAAAAAAAATCAAACAACAAATTTCCACCTTACCGATTCTTGCGCTTCGCCTTGAAACATTTGATGGGCTAAACAATTCATTGATAATAAACGATACCTATAATTTGGATTTAGATGCTCTTGTTTATTCTTTGGAATATCAAAAAATGATTGCAAAGCGCAGAAGGCGAATTGTTCTTATTGGATTGGATAAGGAAAATGTGGGGAAGAAGAAGCAAATTGAAGAAATTCTTTCTCAATTCAAACCTGACGAAATTCACATTGTGAATTCAGCACTTGAGGTACCATTGAATTTAGAAAATGCAGTTATTTTAATTAAGGGAACGCGGGATGCGGGAATGGAAAAAGTTGCCCAACGATATAAGTTAAAACGTCATAAAACCTATATTGAAATTGATTTGGCTGCAGTTAGGCATAATTTATCCATTATTCGGAAGAAGCTTAAAGCAAAGACAAATATTTTAGCAATGGTCAAAGCACAATCCTACGGATCGGGGCTTGAAAAAATGGCTGCTTTTTTGGAGCAACAAGGTGTCAATTATCTTGGTGTTGCATACGTTGATGAGGGCGTTGAATTAAGAAAACACGGAATAAAAACCCCTATTCTTGTCATGAATCCTGAGGAAGAATCCTTTGACTTATGCATTCAATATCAACTAGAACCTGCCATCTATTCCTTCAAGCAATTGGATGAATTTATCAAAGAATTAATTTTGGCCAAACAAGGGAACTTCCCAATTCATCTGAAATTTGATACTGGTATGAGACGTTTGGGTTTTGAATATGATGATTGGACGGAATTAGTTACGATCATTCAATCTCAGCCTGAAGTGCGAATTGCAGGGGTTTATTCTCATTTAGCTGATGCAGATAACATTCGAGATAAACGTTTTACTATTTTGCAGTACAAAAAATTTGAAGATATCTGCACAAAACTTCGAAATGGGCTTGGAAGTACTTTTATTCGACATATTTTAAATTCCGAGGGCGTCTTTAACTTTTCAGAATTTCAATTGGATATGGTTCGAGTCGGTATTGCGATGTATGGAGTTTCCTCGGACATCAATTTTCACAAATTACTTCAACCAGTTATAAAATGGCAAAGTGCTATTTCACAAGTCAAAACGTTGAAAGTAGGAGAGTTTGTTGGATATTCACGAACGTTTAAGACCACTAAGTCAACAAAAATTGCTATTATTCCCGTTGGATATGCAGATGGTTTTAAAAGAAGCTTGAGCAATGGTAAAGGAGGCGTGTATGTCAATGGCAACTATTGCCCAACTGTTGGGAGAGTTTGCATGGACATGATTATGGTTAATATTACAAATCTTAAGATAAAGGAAGGGGATTCAGTGGAAATAATTGGGTTAAATCAAACACTGGAAAAATTTGCCGAATCACTTCATACGATTCCATATGAGGTGTTAACAAGCATTTCAAAGCGCGTACACCGGGTCTATTTGGAGTAAAAGATACTTTCTTCTGTTAATTCCGTCTTTCCAAAAATTTCATTTACTCAATTCCTGTCTCACAAGCGTGGATATAACCTTTCCATCGGCTTTTCCAGAAAGTTTAGAAGTTAGAATGCCCATAACCTTCCCCATTTCTTGCGGGGAAGATGCTCCCGTTGCTTGAATTGCACTTCTCACCTCAACCAATATTTCTTCTTCGCTAAGCATTTTTGGAAGATAATTTTCAATCACCTTTGATTGAAAAAGCTCATCCGCAGCAAGGTCTTCTCGACCTTGAGCAATGTACAAGTCGTATGTTTCAATTCGCTGTTTATACAACTTCAAACAAATTTTCAACGCTACTTCCTCTGAAACATCAGCACCACCTCCGGAAGTGGCCTCCAAAAGCAATTTAGCCTTTATATCACGCAAAGCAGCTAAGCGATCTTTGTCCTTAGCAAGCATAGCCGCTTTTATATCGTTATTAATTTTTTCAGTAAACGTCATTATCAATCTACATTATCATGTAAAAAGCTATTTCCTGTAAGACGTGTTGTGCCATTCACATCATCTGATAGGCCAAATTTACTTACTTGTTTTTCAGTTTTATCACCATCACCAGACAAGTGGATATTACGACGAACATAGGCTGGTTCTTTTTCAAAATCAATAATTCCGTCTGCCATTTTCAATTTCGCCGTATACTCTTTAATACGGGTTATTCTTTCCTGTGATTTGAGAAGATATTCTTCTTGATTCGGTTTAGATCTGGGAATTGGTGTTGTAAAATCAGTTTCATCTTCAAGCTCGTATTGAATCTTAGGATTTGATTCTGAGTCAGATTCAGAATCAACCGAGTTGGTATTTTCTGACGAAATAGCATTTTCATCAGAAAAAAGATCAGACTGTTCATTTGTTTCAGATGTAACATCCCAATCAAACTCAACCTCACTCTGAATGGTATCTGTTTCCTTTTCGCCGAGATTAGATTCAGTTTCCAAATCCTCCATGTGATTTGAATCTTCGTCTGCATTGTCTGTCAATTCGTAAACGACCGTTGATTCGTTGATTTCAACTTCTGGAGTTAAAATACTCGTTGGTTGAAATTCGTCAGCCATATTCGATAAAACTGGCTCAGAAGAAGACTCAAGATCTGAAGAAACAGGGTTAACTAAGGGAGAACTAATTTCTGTTTTAGAATCACTCTCAAGATCAATCATTTTGGCCTCAATTGGCTTTTCAAGCCCATGAACAGGTGTTGCTGCTGTCGAAAATCCGGTTGCAATTAGTGTGATATTTAAACTTTCGCCCAATGAATTATCCAAACCATGGCCCCAAATTACTTCAGCATTGGTTCCTGCCTCATTTTGGATATAATCAGTAATAACATTTATTTCATCCATAGTTAACTCGGCACCTCCGTATGTAATATTCAACAATACGTATCTCGCGCCGTTAATATTATTATCATTTAACAGAGGAGAATTGAGAGCAGATTTTATTGCCACCAATGCTCTGTCCTCACCTTCAGCGTGGGCGCTTCCCATGATTGCATGACCACTGTTTCTCATTACTGTATTTACATCATTAAAATCAACATTAATGTAACCGGTAACAGAGATTAGCTCAGCAATTCCTTTTGCAGCAACGGTTAAAATATCATCGGCCATACCAAACGCTTGTGAAATCGTGCAGTTCTTACTTATTTGATAAAGTCTTTCATTATTGATTACGAGTAAAGTATCGACATTTTGACGCATTTTTTCAAGACCATCTTCTGCTTGCTGACGTCGTTTTTTGCCCTCAAAATTAAATGGAACCGTAACTATACCAACTGTCAGAATACCTAAATCCTTAGCAACCTGCGCAATTACAGGAGCAGCTCCTGTACCCGTTCCACCTCCTAACCCGGCAGTTACGAAGACCATTTTAGTTCCCTTACTTAAAAGCTCACGAATTTCTTCAATATTTTCATTTGCGGCGTTCATTCCTACTTCAGGCAATGCACCAGCGCCTCTACCTTCGGTGAGGGACGGACCTAGCTGAATTTTAAAAGGAACAGGCGAGATGTCAAGCGCTTGCCTATCCGTATTACAAACGATAAAGTCAACCCCTATAATTCCTTGATTATACATGTGATTAACCGCATTACTTCCTCCACCTCCGACACCAATTACTTTGATGATTGAGCTGTTTTCTTTTGGTAAGTCAAATTCCACCATAATTTCTTATTTAGTTATTATTAATTTTAGAATTTATTAATCTTCGTCTTTAAAAATATCAGGTACTTTTTCGCTCAACTTGGATATCATTTTTGTGAAAAAATTTTCTCTTGGGCTACCTGGATTTACTTTATTTTTTTTTGTTTCATTCGTCGGTTCTTCCTCAACAGAATTTGTCTCGCCTACTATTCTGGCTTTGTTGTGAAAACCGTTTAATACGAGCCCTATGCCCGTAGCGTACATGGGACTTGCTAAATGTTCTAATTGTTGATTTGAATTGGCTAAATGCTCTGTAGGCAGTCCAATCCGCGCATCCAGGCCTGTTCGAAGCATAACAAGTTGTGATAGGTGTTTCAATTGGGAGCCTCCGCCAGTTAAAACAACCCCAGCACCCATTCTACTTTCATACCCTGAGTTAATGATTTCATAATTGACAAATTCAATTATTTCAGACATACGAGCCTCAATGATTGATGTTAGTGATCCAACTGAAATATATTTTTTTTGTGAACTTCCTCGCACACCTGGAATTCCGACGGTATCATTTTGTTGGCTTTCCATTGGTAAAGCTGAACCGAATTTAACTTTTAATTTCTCTGCATATTTTCGCATAATGTTACATCCTTGCTTGATGTCATCAGTAATAATATTACCACCAAATGGTATAACGGCGGTATGGCGAAGAATTCCCTCATAAAAAATAGCTACATCCGTGGTTCCCCCTCCGATATCAACAAGAACAACCCCCGCCTCTTTCTCTTCCTCGCTGAGAACAGCGTGAGAGGATGCAATTGGTTCAAGAATAATCTCTTTAACCTCCAATTCAGCTATCTCGACACATTTTTTTATATTTCTCACGGCAGTAACATTCCCTGTAATAATATGACAATTCGATTCGAGTCTTGCTCCGGGCACACCAATTGGATCCTTAAAACCAGGATCATTATCGATAATGTATTCTTGAGGGAAAATGGAAATTATTTCTTCACCCGGTTTCATAACTAATTTGTACATATCATCTATGAGTGAGTCAATATCTATTTGACGTATCAAAGATTCAGCATCTTTTCGAGTAATAAGGCCACTGTGTTGAATACTTTTAATATGTTGGCCTGCTATGCCGACATAAACAGATCGAATATTTAATTGTCCAGGAACTCTTGATTGAGCTTGTGAAACAGCGGTCTTGATAGATTCTACTGTGCGGTCAATGTTGCGAACATCACCTCTTACAACACCTAGAGATTCGCATTTACCCATCGAAATAATCTCAATTTTTCCGTGATCGTTTTGCCTTCCCACAAAACATGCGATTTTTGTGGTTCCAATATCTAATCCTACAACAACTGAATTTTTCATACCTACTTTTTCTTGCAGACAATTTGTCCGTTATACTTAATCATTATCACACCATACTTATTCCAACCTTCATATGGCATTGCCTGTTCATAAAACACCTTTAATTTTTTGAACTTTACATCAACCTCTTCATCTGAAATTGCGGTGCCAAATTCAATTATTTGATCCCCAACTAATGGAACAAAAATAAACTCATTTTGCTCATTTACAAACACTTGGCTAACGAGTGAATGGAAAAAAGGATCTTTACAAACATAATTGGAAATTCGATACATATCATCTAATTTTCGAATACTTTTCAAGTAGTTGTTGTTAATAATTTGGGTGACATTTTCGTTATTTAATCTGTCCTGTATATTGCCGTTGAAGACCAATACTCTGGCAGTATGAAAGTTGGAAGTTCCAATTTTATATCCCTCTGCATCTAGGTAATATGTTTCATTGAAGGAATTGAAAATCCGTGCTATGGGAACACGTAATACAACATCAATATTCCACTCTTTACCGATTTTCTTATAAACCCTTACAGATTTAACCTCTGACATTTTAAGTATGAATTTTTCCACTTTATTGGGATCAAGATTCTTGGCTTGTAAACCTTTAGGTAACAAACCAGCTAGGTCTAATCTTTTGTATAATTCATTTTTAGTTAGAAAAGCACTTTCACCTTTCACCTGAATAAAAATTTCTGGTTTGGATAAAATCTGACGATTTTCCTCTCTTTTAACAAAGAAAATTAGCACTCCTAACCCTAAAAGAAACAAAACAATCAATGATATTTTAAGCCACTTCTTCATACAAATAATTGTTCCTCTATTTTTTCTTTAAGTTTATCAACAATTCGATCAATATCTCCAGCGCCAATCGTTAATAATACATCGCATTCAGTTATTGAAAAACCACTAACTACTCTATCAAGATCCATGATTTTTTTATCCTTATTTTCAATTTTTTCCAGAAGCGATTCTGATGTTACCCCGGTGATTGGTAATTCGCGAGCAGGATAAATAGGAAGTAAAATAACCTGATCTAATTTCGTTAACTCATGCGCAAATTCACCCATAAAATCTCTTGTTCTTGAAAAAAGATGGGGTTGAAAAATCCCAGTAATCCTTTTATTCGGATAAATCATACGAATTGAAGCAATTAGTGCCTTGATTTCTTGTGGATGATGGGCATAATCGTCTATGTAAACAAATTTATCATCCTTAATTATATATTCAAATCTTCTTTTAACTCCCAAAAATGACTGTATTCCGGAACGAATCTGACTCTCCTCCATTCCCATACAAACAAGTAATGCCAGGCAGGCAAGTGCATTTTCGGCATTGTGAATTCCCGGAACACCCAATTCTATACTATTCCATTGATAGGTCGAAAATTTGACATCCATTAAAAATTGTCCATCTTGTATTCGAATATTTTCAGCAAAAAAATCAGCTTTATTATTTGAAACGGAATAAGAAATAGTTTTGGCTTGGGATTTAAATGTTAATCCTTTTTTGATAATCATAAATCCGTCTTGACTAATTTTTTCAGCATACAATTGAAATCCCTCTAAAAAATGATTGGCATCTCCGTAGATATCTAAATGATCTGGATCTGCTGATGTAATAATTGATGAAAAGGGGGAAAGCCGTAAAAAAGATCTGTCAAATTCATCGGCTTCAATTACTGCGAATTCACTTGACTGATTGATCAATAAATTGGAATTGAGATTAGTTGATACCCCACCTAAAAATGCGGTACAACCCCATGGGCTTTTGTTTAAAATATGAGCCAGCATTGAACTAGTGGTGGTTTTGCCGTGAGTACCTGCTACACACAACCCTTTAAAGCGCTGCGTTAATAGGCCAAGAACCTCAGATCGTTTCAAAATGGTAAATCCAGAACTTTTAAAAAACCCCAATTCACGGTGATCCTCAGGAATTGCAGGAGTATAAATAACTAAGGTAATTTTATTATCACAAAAGTTATTCGGTATATTCGTTCCTAAATCATCAAAATGTATAATACATCCTTCCCGAACTAATTCATCTGTCAACGGAGAAGTGGTTTTATCATATCCCCCTATTTCATAACCGATAGAATTAAAATAGCGGGCCAAGGCAGACATACCAATACCGCCGATTCCAAGAAAATATACTTTTCTAAAATCATTCAGTTGAACTGTATTTCCTTTGTTTATTTCCATTTTCTTTTTTCGATAGAAATACAAACATCAACAATTTCCTTCGTTGCATTTATTTTGCCGAACTTTAAGATGTTATCACCCAACTCTTTTTTCAAAGACTCATTGGTAATTAAACGCAGGGCCTCGCTCACTAATTTTGATCTCGCTGAATTATCTTCAATTAAAATTGCAGCAGACTCATTTACCAAGGACAGAGCATTTTTGGTTTGATGATCTTCTGCCACATTTGGAGAAGGAACTAAAATCGTTGGCTTACCAACAAGAGATAGTTCAGATACGGAAATAGCCCCGGCTCTAGAAATAACGATATCAGCTGCGGCGTAAGCTAAATCCATTCTATCAATAAATTGCAATAAATGAACCGATGTTAAATTTCTTCGATTTACAGATATGGCTAAATCAGAATGATACAGTCGGCCGCATTGCCAAATAACTTGAACGTTGGATTCGTGAATTTTTTCCATTCCCTCTTTAATGGCTTTATTTAATGTTCTGGCACCAAGAGACCCTCCAATAACTAAAATTATGGCCTTTTTTGGATCAAGATTAAAATGCTCAACTGCCTGTTGTCTCTTCCCGCTTATTTCTACAATATCTGATCTGATGGGATTACCGGTGTAACGAATTAAATCTTTTGGAAAAAAAAGTTCCATATTTGGATAAGCTGTACAAATTGCCTTTGCCTTCTTTGCCAGTAATTTATTTGTCTTACCCGGAAATGAATTTTGTTCTTGGATAAGTGTAGGAACACCCAATAGATTTGCCATTTTAAGAGTTGGTCCACTTGCATAGCCTCCAAAACCAATGACCAATTGTGGTTTAAACTGCTTAATTATTCTTCGTGCTTTAAGCAGGCTAAAAAGAATTTTAAACGGAAGTTTTAGGTTTGCTAAAGTCAATTTTCGTTGGAATCCTTGAATTGGCAATCCTCTAATTTTATAACCAGCCCTGGGAACTCGTTCCATTTCCATTTTTCCCTCTGCCCCAACAAATAAAATATGACAGGTTGGAAATCTTTTTTTTATTTCGTCTGCTACAGCAATGGCCGGAAAAATGTGCCCACCGGTTCCGCCCCCAGAAATAATTACACGGTCTAGTTTCATAATTCTTCAAATGAATTTACTGTTTTTGACTTTGATTTTTTCTGTTGATTATGTGCGATTGATTGTACAATGCCTATTGAAACACAAGCCATTATTAAAGCCGAGCCACCCATTGCCAAGAGTGGCATATTTTGCCCCGTAACAGGGAAAACGCCTGTACAAACGAGCATATTTACAGAGGCTTGGGACAACAATAAAACTCCTATTCCTAAACAGAGGTATGTTTCAAAGATTTTTTCTGCATTCAATGCCACCCTAATAATTCGGTGAAGTAAAATTAAATAGGCGATTACAAGAAACAATGCCCAAAACAATCCAAATTCTTCAACAAAACTGGCATAATAAAAATCTGCATATGCCTCAGGTATGTATTCTTTCAACTTACCATCGCCAACGCCTTGTCCGAAAATTTTACCATTATTTATTGCCAGACGGGAATTTAACGCCTGGGCGTTGGAAAGAATGTCTTTATCATCCTCTAATTTATTAAAAATACGATTTTCCCATGTTTGGTATCGGGGAAGTAAATTTAGGTCGGGAGCTGCCTTATGCAGACCTACGGCAAGGAATCCAATTAAAACGATTCCTAAAAGAATTATAATCAATTTTTTAATCGGTACTTTTCCAATGAACATTACGGTCATACATATGGCAAAAAGCAAAGCAGCTGTTGAGAAATTATCTTTTACAATCAATCCACAAATTAAAGCGACAGGCCAAAAAATATGTACAATACCATCTCTCCAGCTATTTAAATCGTCCTCATATTTCACTAAAAGCCGACTTAAATAAACTATTATGGCAACTTTTGCGAAATCTGATGATTGAAATGTCAAACCTATGAATGGAATTTTAATCCAACGCCCTGCATCGTTTATCTTAGAACCAAAAAACAGAGTATAAATGAGTAATGCGACTGCTAAGTAAAAACTAAATTTTGCCAATTGAGAGATGTATTTTGAATCTCTTTTATGAATCCAATACATGAAGAAAAAACCAATAAGAACATAGAAAAAGTGCTTGTACAAATATTGAATAGGCGACCCTCCCTCCATTTTTACGAGTATAGGCACAAAACTATACACGGTAACCAAAGAAAAGGAGAGTAATAATAAGGAAACCACCCAAATAACTGGATCACCTTTAAGATATTTCAGATACTCTTTCATTTGACTTGGGCCATCAGTAAACAATCATTAAAACATTTCATTTGATAATCCCAATCTGACTTTGAATAAGTAAATAACAATATTGAAGGGATAATTTTAATGCCATTCATGTGAATAAAAGCCTCATGAAATGACGAAACAACCATACTATTAGTCGAATTTTGTAAATCCGTAGCTATTGATTTATCTGAATCCAGCAGAATAGAAAATTGGATTTTCGTGGTCAATTCAACACTTAGGGATAAAACCCCATCTCTTTCAGGCAAGGACGATATCCAAAAAATCGGAAAAGGAAAAGAATTCATTGCTGCGGTCAATACAGATAAATTGGGGTTAACCCATGAAAAGACATCCATCCCCCACAATTTTCCATGTGATTTCATGGAAGAATCATTTGCTTTCAGAAGCCCTTCTTTTCTGGCTTGAAAAAGCGAATTTTCAATTTTAGCTATTTCTTTTTCACTCATAGCGGGATAATTATTTATAAAGAGCGGACTGCTCGTTTAAATTGATTTCCTCGGTCTTCGTAATTTTCAAAAAGATCAAAACTAGAACATGCGGGAGACAATAAAACGATCTCCTCTTTTTTCGCAATTCGATATCCCAAAGCAACTGCTTCAGCAGCGGATTTGGCTTCGACAATCGTATCAACCGATCCCTTAAAAGCGTCGATAATTTTTTGATTTTCCATGCCAAGACATATAATTGCTTTCACTTTATCTTTTACTAGTAAAGTTAACTCGCTGTAATCATTGCCTTTATCGATCCCGCCAACAACCCATACTACGGGTTTCTCCATACTTTCAAGCGCAAACCAAGTAGAATTTACATTTGTGGCTTTGGAGTCATTAATAAATTCAATACCGTTTACTTTTGCCACAAACTCCAAACGGTGTTCAACATTAGTAAAGTCTTGTAGACTTTCACGCACAATGTCCTTTCGGATTTCGAGTATTCTGGATGCTAAACTAGCAGCCAAAGCGTTCTGGGTATTGTGCTTACCCTTGAGAGCTAATTCGTGAATTGACATATTAAATTGTTTATTTAGGTTTAAGATTATATTTTCTTTAGTTGCAAAGCCGCCGAAAGAAACTTCGTTTTTGATACTGAAAGGAACCAATTTCATATTTAACTTTCTTTTCTCTATTTCAGCTGATATAATGGGATCATCTTGGTTGTAGATAAACCAATTTTCTTCTGTCTGATTTTGAAGAATTCTGAATTTAGAGTCGACATAATTTTGCATTTCGTAGTTATATCTATCCAAGTGATCAGGGGTGATATTCATTAGGATGGCGATATCAGCCTTAAAATCGAACATATCATCCAATTGAAAAGAGCTTATTTCTAATACGTAGTGATCAAAATCGTTTTCAGCTACCTGTTTAGCGAAACTATGACCAATATTTCCCGCAAGGCCTACATTTAGCCCCGCTTTACGCAGAATATGATGGGTCCAAAGTGATGTGGTCGTTTTGCCATTACTTCCTGTTATACAAATTGTTTTTGCCTTGCAGTAATACCCTGCAAATTCAATCTCAGAAATGATTGGTACACCTTTATTTTTAAGGGCAGTAATCAATGGTGTATTATCGGGAATGCCAGGAGACTTAACAACTATATCTGCTGCTAAAATTCGCTTTCCATCGTGTTTACCTTGCTCCCAGTCAACGCCTAATTGATTTAGTTTTTCTTGAAATTCCGATTTAATAAGGCCCAAATCCGAAATAAAAACCTTCCAACCCATTTTTAGTGCTAAAATGGCAGTACCAATACCGCTTTCACCAGCTCCAATTATTGCGATATATCCGGGTTTTATTGACATTATCTCAATTTCAATGTTACGATAGCAATTACGGCAAGCAAAACACCTACAATCCAAAATCGAGATACGATTTTAGCTTCATGGAGCCCAAGTTTCTGATAGTGGTGATGTAAGGGAGCCATCCTGAAAAGACGAATACCATCACCAAATTTTCGTTTTGTATATTTAAAATATGCAACTTGAATAATCACCGAAAGATTTTCGATCAAAAAAACGCCACATAAAACAGGGATAATAAGTTCTTTGCGAATTGATATGGCAAATACGGCGATTATTCCTCCAAGAGCAAGGCTTCCTGTATCTCCCATAAATATTTGTGCAGGAAACGAATTATACCATAAAAATCCAACACATGCCCCAACAAATGCAGAAATAAAAATCACTAATTCTTCTGCGTAGGGGATATACATCACATTTAAATAATCTGCAAACTTTGCATTTGAGCTAACGTAAGCCAAGACTGCCAGGGCAATTCCAATTATTGCCGAAGTACCCGTGGCCAAGCCATCCAATCCGTCAGTCATGTTCGCCCCATTGGATACCGCTATGACTATGAAAATGATCACTGGAATGAATATTAACCATCCATAACTTTTTTTCCAGTCCCCAATTAGCCAATTATAATTAAACTCATTCCCTTTGATAAATGGAATTGTGGTTGTCATGTCATCCGTTCGAATCCATTTATAATTCTCATTGATATTATTAGTATGCTGGTGGGTAACAAATTGTTCACCCACATTTAACTTGTAATTACTCGGCACTCTCTTATGAACTACCACATCTTTTGAAAAATAGAGAATACACCCAACGATTAAACCAACACCGATTTGACCAATCACCTTAAACTTTCCCTTCAATCCTTCCTTATTCTTTTTAAAAACCTTAATGTAATCGTCTAAAAAACCAATAAAACCCAGCCAAATAGTTGCTAGAATCATAGTTATTACATAGATATTATGCAGCTTTGCGAGAAGCAATGTCGGAATCAATATTGCTCCAAGAATAATTAATCCACCCATTGTCGGTGTGCCTGATTTCTCAATCTGGCCTTCTAGTCCGAGATCACGGACTGTTTCCCCTATTTGTTGGCGATGTAAAAGATTAATAATTTTCTTTCCAAAAAGGATAGAAATAATTAATGAAATAATTAGTGCTAGTGCAGCCCTAAATGAGATGAAATCAAATAATCCAGCTCCTGGAAAATTGAATTTATCTAAGTAGTTAAAAAGATAGTATAACATTATTTTCCTATTAAATCAAACATACTTTTAGTTATCTCTACGTCATCAAAATCATATTTTATACCCTGTATTTCTTGGTATTTCTCATGTCCTTTTCCTGCTATCAATATTATATCGTTTGGGTTTGACATTGCCACTGCAGTTTTGATTGCCTGAGCGCGATCAGAAATGCTAAGGGTACTTCCTAACTTGTCAACGAGGATCCCTTTCATCATTTGGTTTAATATTTCATGAGGATCCTCTGATCGTGGGTTATCGGAGGTCAATATCACTTGATCACTCATTTCACTTGCAATGCGCGCCATTTCTGGTCGCTTAGTTGAATCTCTATCTCCCCCACATCCGACAATTGTCAATACTTTTTGCTCCTTTTTTCGAATTGAAGCAATTGTTGAGAGTACATTTTCAAGAGCATCGGGTGTATGAGCATAATCCACAATTGCGGTGATACTCGTCTTACTCTTTAGATATTGGAAGCGTCCGGAAACGGATTCAAGCGAACTTATCACTTGAAGTAATTGAAATTCATCCTGATTGAGTAGTATTCCCGTTGCATAAATGGCTAAAACATTAGAAGCATTAAATTCTCCTATCAGTTTTGTCCAAACTTCTTTACCATTAATATTTAAAAGCATCCCTGAAAATTGGTTTTCAAGTACTTTTACTTTAAAATCAGCGGGCGACTTTAGTGCGTAAGTATATTTTTTTGCTAGGGTATTTTGGAGCATTATCATTCCATTTTTATCGTCACAATTTGTGAGTGCAAAAGCTGAGGAATTTAACTCGTCAAAAAAGCGCTTTTTCACATTTCTGTATTCAGCAAATGTTTTATGATAATCTAAATGATCGTGAGTTATATTTGAAAATATTGCCCCAGTAAATGTCAAGCCACCAATTCTTTCTTGGTGAATGGCGTGTGAACTTACCTCCATAAAGACATATTCACATCTACTGTCAACCATTTGAGCCAGAAGGCTATTGAGCTGAACGGAGTCCGGGGTTGTATGAGTTGCGGGAACATCAATTTGACCAATTTTATTAACGACTGTTGAAAGTAGGCCACACGCATAACCTAAATTGGTAAAAGCACTGTGTAAAAGGGTTGCGATTGTTGTTTTTCCATTTGTCCCAGTAACACCAACAATCTTTAATTTTTTTGAGGGATTATCGAAGAAATTGGCCGATGCTAAAGCAAGTGCTCTAAGTGAATCTCTCACTAAAATCACTGTGCAATTATCAATGGTAAATTCTGGTAATTTTTGAACTACAATTACTTGGCAACCATTTTCTACAACTTGTTGCAAATATAAATGACCATCAGTGTTGGTGCCCTGGATTGCAAAAAAGATGGAACTTGAACAAGCTTTACGCGAATCAAACTCAATACTCTCGATTAAATATTCCATCGAGCCACGGATAGATTCTACTGCTATTCCAGAAAAGATATGTGTTAAATACTTCGCCATTATTGCAATCCGATTTCAATTACACCACCACTAAAAACAGGACTTCCGGCAGTTATTGACTGAGAGATAACTTTCCCGTGCCCATTTATTTTTGCCACCATTCCTTGAGATTCAATTAAGAAAACCGCATCTTTGGCATTCATACCCAATAAATTTGGTATCAAATCCTTATTTATAGGCATTTTCTTCAGAGTCAATTTATTTTCCTCAAGAATTCCAATTAACCAATCCGAACCATCAAAAGAATCTGCTTTGACTCTAAATGTCTTCAAGAGTGAAAGAATATCACTTCTATTTCCATTTTTTACAGCTGGAACATCCATACTTCGGGGTCTATTTTCGTTTATAGCCTTATGATATTCCAGTGTTTTTGCATACACTTTATTTGCGATGGCCCCGAAAACAGTTCCAGCTACCGTAGCTCCCGTATATTCAACTTTTGGATTTGTAATGACCACAATACAGGAATAAATTGGGTTTTTAGCTGGAAAATAACCAACAAATGAGGCCTGATAAGCCTTTTCATCAGAACCATATCCTTTTTTACTATCGAGTAATCTTGCCGTTCCTGTTTTTCCTGCAATCGTAAATTGTGCTGATTTAATTTCTTTACCCGTCCCTTTTTTCATTACTCCCTCTAGGCAGGATTTAAGAAGGGAAACAGTTTCAGAGGAACAAATTTGGGAATTTGTTATAATCGGGTCAAATCGCTTGATAACTTGGCCGTCTCGTCTAATTTCTTTGACAAATTGGGGTTTCATCATTTTCCCATTATTTGCCACTGCGTTGTAAAAATTCAATAATTGTAATGGCGTCATTAGCACTTCATAACCAATTCCCATGGAGGGAAGAGAAAGGCGAGACCAACCCTTTTTCTCGCCAGGCCGATTGAATTTAGGAGTTGCTTCACCAGGAAGATCAATTCCAAGAGGTTTTGTCAATCCAAACTTATCTAACCTACTCAAAAAAGCATCAGGATCAGAACGATACGCATTGAAAATAATTTGAGAAAATACATTTGATGACTTTTCAAAAGCATGCTTGATACTTATTTTGCCGTAACCACGCCCATCATTCGCATCTTCAAAAGTTTTACCCGGAAATTTATATTTTCCAACCGAATTAACTGAATCCGTTATTTTTATTTTTTCATCTTCAAGTGCTGCCATCAAAGAGGCCAACTTAAAAGTTGAACCTGGAACCTCCGTTACACCCATGGCATAATTCAATTTTTCAGAATAATTCCCATTTTTATCACGAGTTAAGTTCGAAATTGCGCGAATAAAACCAGTTTTGACGTCCATCACAATGATGCATCCGCTGGTTGCCTCTTGTTCTTTTAATTGTCTCTCTAACTCAGAGTGAGCCACCTCCTGGATTTCTTTATCGAATGATGTAACTACGTCGGCACCCTCAATTGTCTCTTTAACAATTTTTCCAGTTTTTTTCCAACCAGTTGATATTCGTTGTTCAATTTCTTGTCCAGAGCTTCCTTTTAAATAATCGTGAAAGGCTCCTTCAACTCCAACTTTCACGATACTTTTTCCCTTATCGTTATAATAACCGAGAGTTCTGCTCATCATATCTCCGTTTGGTCTCTTACGCTCGATAGTCTCAATAGAGTCAATCAACCCTCCTTTGAGCTTTCCTAATCTAAAAATGGGCAAAGCAGCAATTTTTTTTCGTTCTTCGTTTGTCACACGTTTTCGAATAAGTAAGTAACGATTTCCATTTTCCCGGGCTGTTCTTATTTCGTCAAAATATTGCCTCGCTGTTTTATCAGGATACATTTTTGCAAGCCCCTCGCACAAGTCAGATAATTCATTTTGAAAAACTTTCTCATCAACTACAGTTGGATCCATACGAATATCGAAGAAAGAAATTGAGGTCACCAAAGGAATTAGATTCATATCTAGTATTTCTCCGCTTCGCGGCACTTTACTAACCATCCTAACTGGTAATTTATCCTCATTGAAGGAAAGTATTTTTCCTGCTCCCTCATATTGAATAATGATGGTCTTATACAAAACCACAATCATCAAGATTATAAACCCGACATAAATTGCGTAAGCTTTGAAAAAAATGTGTCTACCTTCAGTTCTCATCTTTTTTTTGCTGTGGTTTTTTGATTCGTATTACTTTAATCTCATTTTCATTTTCTTTTAGAGAGCTATCAAGTTTCTCATCCAGCTTATAGCGTAATCCTTCCTCCTCTACTTTTGCCTTTGCCTCGACATAATCTGCAGTAATTTGATCCACATCCCGCTGCGCTTGATTAATGTCTTTTGAGAGCTGCTTTCCATAATACCCTTTACTAACTAATATCAGAAGTAGAAGAATCAAAAAGAAGATATAGCCCAGATTATCAATTACAAAACCCTTCGTCAGAAATTCTCCATTTAAAATCATAGTAAGAGCGCTTTTTTTCTTTTTTGAAGATCGCTTCTGACCAACGGAATCAAAGTTTTCTTTGCTACTTTCTTTATCTATGTATTCGTTATCCTTCATTTCTTTCGGCTATTCGCAGGCGTGCGCTTCTAGCACGCGGATTTAAATTCATCTCATTTTCACTCGGAACTATCGGGCGTCTTGTAATTTCTCGGAATGGCTTAATCAGATTTCCAAAAAAGTCTTTTTCTTCTTTTCCGTCAAAAGACCCATGTTTTAAAAAATTCTTTACCAATCTATCTTCAAGAGAGTGATATGACATCACAACTAATCGGCCGTTGACTGCCAATAATTTTGAAGACTCTAGCAGTAACTTCTCTAATGCCTTCAGTTCCTCATTCACCTCTATGCGTAGAGCCTGAAAAACTTGCGCAAAGAATTTATAATCTTTAAACTTCGGAGCTAAGTGCCGAAGAGCCTCACACAACTGAAAGGTTGTATCAATTGATTTAAACTGTCTTTCAAGAATAATTGCCTGGGCAATTTTATACGCTTGATTTAATTCCCCGTATTCTTTAAAAATTCTTGACAATTCTCCAACTTCGTATGTATTTACTACGGTTTTAGCCGATTTTTCTGAACATTGATTCATTCGCATATCAAGAGGGGCGTCAAAACGGAAAGAAAATCCTCTTTCTCCTTCATCGAATTGATGAGAAGAAACACCGAGGTCGGCTAAAATACCATCAACATGTCTTACGCCACAAGCATTTAAGTGATTGGATAAAAAAGAGAAATTTGAGGGAATAAATTCAAAATTATCAGCTTCCCAAACATTATCCTTTGCATCTGGATCTTGATCAAATGCAATGAGTTTTCCGTTTGATGATAATTCTGAAAAGATTTGTTGGGAGTGTCCGCCACCACCAAAGGTTACATCGACATAGATGCCATCAGGATTAATTTTCAATCCATCAATGCATTCATTGAGTAGAACCGGTTTGTGATACTTCGTTTTATTCTCCATCATCCAAATTACCCATTACTTCATCCGCCAAATCAGCGAAATCTGCCATGTTTCCTTCGATTATTCCGAAGTATTTGGATTTATCCCAGATTTCAATGCGATCGTTATATGCAATCAACATAACCTCCTGACCCAAACCTACACGCTCTATGTGAGAAGTAGGGACCAAGATACGACCGGCATTATCCAATGCTATCAATTTTGCTCCTTGATGAAACAAACGATAAAACATTCGATTCTTCGGTTTGAATAGATTCATTTTTGAAAGTTTTTCGCTGATTTTTTCCCATTCAGTTAAAGGGTACAACGTCAAGCAATCTTCAAATCCTTTATTCAACATGAAGTCTCGCTGAGATGCAGGAGAAAGCTGCTTCCGTAAACCGGAAGGAAATAGAAAACGGCCTTTGGAATCCATTTTCACTTCAAATTCTCCTACTAATCCTGCCATAGCGTTATAATGGGTAAAAATAGATAGATTTTACCACTTTTTACCACTTAAATATAAATTGTTGAAAACTTCTAACGTATAAGGTGATAAAATTGTTACAATATTCGGTTTAAAGTATTATAAATACTCAAGATTTTAATATGTGGTAAAAAGTGGTAAATTTATTAACTATTCAAAAAAAGGATGTTAATTTGTCTATTTTTCACACCATAAACAAAGAGGTGTTATTAACTTGCGAAACGATAATTTCAATACAAAGGATAAAATTGTAATTTGCAAAGCGGATTGATTCAAATATCTATGCAACATCTACAATTACTTCTCATTTCATTTCTAATTATTCAAATTGGCTTTACTCAACCTATAAATTCGTGGGATGATCATAAGATGATTGTTGAACGGGAAAAACAAGTGAGTGAAATTATGCACATGGATGACATTTTTAACGAAAGATGGGATATTTTACCACAAATGCATTATTGGAAAATTGTGATGCAGATGAGTCCTGATTCATGTATTGTGAGTCAAGGATTGGATAAGAAAATCATCTGTATCATTCCATCTAACGAATGGAAAACTTACACAACGGATGAACAAAAAGATAGGGCCAAAGAAAAGTTGAAAGCTGAATTGAATATACCTAAAAATGAAATTTTGAATGTTATTATTGGTAAAAATAATTTTTACCTCTTTGAAGCAGTTTATCCTTCGCTGAATAAAGGAATAAAGGAATTTGAGAAAAATAATGTTGACCCATGGTATGCTCAGGCAATTTTACTTATTGAAAGTCCTGGACAAATAAAAAAATCAAGTGCTGGTGCTTATGGGCCTTTTCAGCTAATGCCGGACGTAGCTCGCGCCCAAGGGTTGATTGTTACAGATTGGAAAGACGAACGAAAAGATTTTGAACGATCAGCTTATGGTGCGGCGAAATTAATTTCTAAAATTTGTATTCCGGAGGCACGTAAAATTCTCAAATCTCATGGTATTTCTTATACGGAAACGGATTTGTGGTTTCGGCTTTTTGTGATGCATATTTATCATGCCGGAGCAGGAAATGTTCGGGCAGTTGTTGAAAAAATTTCCCCGAAAAAAGGAGGTAAGGATCTTATCCTATCGATGTGGAAGACCAAAGCAGCAAGTTTTGGAAACAGCTCACAAAACTATTCGCAAGTGGCGATCGCTGCTCAGTTAATTTTAAATGAAATTATTTACAATCGCTGTGAAAGTATTTATTATTGTAAATGAAATTATGCCGGAATAAATTTGAGTGAAATTGAATTAACACAGTGCCGAGTATTTTTTAACGTAAACCCCTCACCTTGAAAAACATGACCAAGATGCGCGTTACAACGGGCACAAACTATTTCAGTGCGCTTGCCATCAGCATCCAGAATTCGCTTTACATTTCCTGAAATTTCATCATCAAAAGCAGGCCATCCACAACCGGAATCAAATTTAGAATCTGACTTGTATAGTGGCGTGTCGCAATGTTTGCAGACATAAATACCGGGTTTATAAAATTTATTGTATTCCCCTGTAAATGGCAATTCAGTTCCTTTATGAATAATTACTCTCTCTTCTGCTTGGGTCAGATTATTTCTTTTCATTATCACTTGTTTTATCGGTATTATGACTTTTTTTAGCTGGTACAATATGATAAACAACCTTCGTATTGCTTGTGTTTATTTCATTCTTTTCATCTTCCGATGAATGAAGACTTTCCAAATAAATCCCTTCCAAATCAGGTGGTTCAATTCCCATTTCTTTTTCTATTTCATATTGGTATTTCGGTCGTTTTGGCCCCTCACTTCTGAAATAAAATGCTGACCAAATTCCGACAATTAGCCCCATTAAATGCCCTTGCCAAGATACTCTCGGTTCCATTGGAAATATCCCCCATATCAAACTCCCGTACAAAAAAACAACAAACAAAGAAAGTGCTTGTAACGGGAAATAACGCCTGATTACTCCTGAAGTAAATAAAAAACCAATTAAAGCATATATAACCCCACTCATTCCAATGTGATATGCTTTTGCATCAACTGCAAAAATCCAAACGAATAGTCCCGTTAGTATCCAACTTGAAAATAAAACACGCCATGCAACTTGCTTATAAGAATAAAAAAGAGCTGTAATTAAAATAAATACCGGTATGGAATTATTGAATATATGCTTAAAATCTTCGGTTGAATGTATCAATGGCATAAACAGAATTCCTCTAAGGCCTTTGAATGTCTGAGCTACAATTCCCCACTTGTATAGATCTACAGGTAAAATAAAATCAAAAAGAAAAACGAACCACATTATGAAAACAACAAGAACTGCAGGATAAATAGCGTGTCTCAACGTAGGATCGAAATTGTTATTATGATTCATTATGTTCGAATTACTCAAAGAATATACCTGGTCCATGCTTCTGACATAAAGTCAGACTTCTTTGCCAATCACTTTAGTTGATTGTTAATCCAAGCTTACTTCGCACACGATTTAAGACAGTTCTTGCGATATTTTCTGCTTTTGATGAGCCCACTCGTAAAACCTCATCAATCTCACCTCTGTTATTCATTAGGTAGTTAAATTTAGCCCGCTCTTTTTCGAAACGAACTAGTATCAACTCAAAGAGCGCTTGTTTTGCATGACCATAACCATAACCGCCCTTTAAATAATTTTCGCTCATTTGAGTAATCTCAGTCTCGTTCGCTAAAAGCTTAAATAATTTAAAGATAGTGCATGTTGAAGGATCCTTCGGATCGTCCAAAACTTTACTATCAGTCTCTATTGACATTACTTGTTTTCTCAGTAAATTTTCAGGAAGAAAAATGTTAATCATATTATTTCTCGACTTACTCATTTTTTCTCCGTCTGTTCCGGGTATTAACATGTAATCCTCTTGAATTTTTTCTTCAGGAATAATGAAGGTGTCGCCCATTTTAGAGTTAAATCTCGAGGCAACATCTCGCGTCATTTCGAGATGTTGTAATTGATCCTTACCCACAGGAACTATCTCTGCATCATAGAGTAATATATCGGCGGCCATCAACATTGGGTATGAAAACAACCCGCCATTTACATCTTCTAGGCGATCCTGTTTATCCTTAAAACTGTGCGCCAAACTCAAACGAGAATATGGATAAAAGCATAATAAGTACCATGCCAATTCGTTTACCATTGGAATATCACTTTGACGATAAAAAACAGTTTTTTGGGGATTTAATCCACAGGATAACCAAACGGCAGCTGTTGCATAAGTATTTTCAGAAAGTTCTTTAGCATCTTTAATTTGCGTCAATGAATGAAGATCCGCGATAAACAAAAAAGATTCATTTTTGGGATTCAAGGACATTTCAATGGCGGGGAAAATCGCCCCTAATAAATTACCAAGATGTGGTACTCCAGTACTTTGTACGCCGGTTAAAATTCTTGCCATTACTATTTTTAACGAAATTAATCAAATTCAGGGATTACGAAATCGAAAATGCGCAACTTTTATCCAAAGTTACTACATTTGATTCATGCGTTTACCTATCATTCTTGGTTCAAACCTTTGGAAGGCATACATTGGGTTGGTTTTCATCATTTTTGCAGTTGTTTTATACCCAATTTTTCTTACTCTTCTTTGCCGCAAATCGTGGAGCCAACTGAGTTTTAAACTATTTGTTTTCTGGAGCTGGGCGATGCGAATATGTTGCTTTTATAGGGTTCGCTATCTCAAGAAAGCGGAACTACCTCAACCACCATATATAATTGTTGCAAACCATACTTCCTATTTAGATATTTTTTTAATGTACTCTATTTTTCCGAAATATCCGTTTGTTTTTTTGGGTAAAAGTGAAATTTTAAGTTACCCTATTCTTCGAACTTATTTTAAAGATTTAAACATTCCTGTTTTTCGCAACGATAAAAGAAAAGCTGCCCGTTCCTATATTGAGGCAATAAAAAAAGTTGACGAAGGATATTCTTTGGTCATTTTTCCTGAAGGTGGAATTCCTGATAAACATACCCCCCAAATGATTCAATTCAAAGAAGGAGCCTTTAAGTTGGCTAAAAGTTGTAAAACACCTATTGTTCCTGTTACATTTACAAGCAATTTTAAACTTTTTTCAGATCCCACTCATTTTTTCGGTACTGCTCGTCCAGGAACATCTCGAGTATATATTCATGATTTCATCACTCAGGAAACAATAATGAAACTGAATTTAGATACCCTCACAAGCTTTTGTTTTCAAGAGATAAACCGCCCACTAATGGAAGAATATCCTGAACTTCGAAATGAAAACATACCATAAAATGACGGAATCTGGGCTCACTTTTTAAGAAATGCAATAAAATATGATTATCAAATTGTTGACGGCCACAGAGATATTCAACTATGGTTAGGTAAAAAGATCAAAGGGTTATGCGATCTAAGCAGGATTCATTTAATAAACTATGGCATAGTGATGGCCGGGTAGAGCAAAATGTAATAAAGAAAGATAAATTCAATTTCGAAGATTGTATTTCTTTACTTCAAAAGTTTGGAGGAACCTATCCAAAAGTTATGATGGAGAGGATAAATAAAAAACCCGGTTCTTTGATTTTGATATATCAAGATTTAAAACTTGACTAAAAAACCATTTTAAAAATTTCTTGCGCGATTTTTTATACGTTGGTGTAAGTTATAGAAATTATAAACTAAAGAAAAAACTCAAGGTATAACCTTAATATCAGAAAGAACAACAACGTTATTCACCATGCAATTTGAGGGCGAGGGGGCTCTGCTAATAAGGGCATCAAAGATAATTTTTAGGCCATTTTGCTTAAATTTTTCATTTAATTGTACAGGGTAAATTTTATTTCCGACATCGATTCCGGCAATACTCGATTCTGTAATTTCAATAAAATATGGGCAACCATTTTGGGTAAGATAAACTATACCTTCGCACTTGCTATTTTTTTTATTTGAAAGTTCTTTCTGCGAACAACACGAACCAACAAATAGAAGTAAAATGAATAGTGGTATTGATTTTAAAAAAGTTGACATAATTTCTCAAATATAAAAAAAAGAGTCCATTTCGGACCCCCTTTTCCTAAATTAACCTGAAGCTAATGATTTAAATTAAAACGAACGCCTATATCTGCATTTAGTTGCACTTTATCTGCCATGAGGCTGTAATTAACATATTTTTATGGAAAAACATTTAATCGAACGGTTGTATCATTTTTTAACTGAATGTAATTTTGAAATGCTTTATGTTACAACTTTCGTCAATACAAGCACTCGTTAATCTAGTTGATGATCCAGACGACAATATCTATCAGCATGTTCGTTGTGAGTTGATCAAATGTGGGGCATCGGCTCTTCCCATACTAGAAAGTACCTGGGAAACCGATTTATTTGGTTCAAAACACCATGAACGAATTGATAAAATTATTCATGAGATTCATTTCGAAGAACTAAAAAAAGAATTAAGCCAGTGGCTTGAATCCAGTGAAAAGGACTTATTAAAAGGAGCGTGTATTGTGGCAAAATATGATGACCATACAATTGATGAGTCAGAAATTATCAATACAATTCAGAACATTAGGAGAGATATCTGGCTCGAATTAAACGACAATCAAACTTCATTTGAAAAGGTGAAAATTTTCAATAAAATATTTTTTAATCACCATAAATTTGAAGGCGACAAAGAAGATTACTTTTCTCCGTCTAATTCTCTTATCGACAAAGTTCTGCATACTAGAAAAGGGAATCCTTTGAGCCTAGGACTCATATACAGTGTCATTGCACAATCACTCGACTTACCCATTTATGGGGTAAATCTCCCAAATCATTTTGTATTGGCTTTCATGGATGTAAATGGCATTCATGCGCAAAATAACATAGAAGATGAATACGGTGTGTTATTCTATATTAATACATTTTCGCAAGGCTCTATCTTTAATACGAAAGAAATAAAATCTTTTCTAAGTGGTTTAAAATTAGACCACAAGCGAGATTTTTTTGAGCCCTGTTCAAATACAGCAATTATACGAAGAATGCTAACCAACCTAATCTCTTGCTACGACCAAACAGTAAAATCTGAAATCGTTGATAATCTGATTGAATTACGTTCGATATTGGATTAATTCCCAATTCAAGCCAACCAACTACTAGTTTTAAACTTATTTGTTGACATTTCGGAGAAATGTTGCCTCTATCAATTTTTGACTGATTTACAATTAAATGTAAGCTGAATGTATTTTCAAAAAATTTAGAAAATTAATTCTGCACTTTGAGTGTATATCTCACGATCCGCTTTCTTAAATAACCCTTGAAGAACTTTACCAGGTCCGACCTCAATGACTTCGGTTGCTCCATCGGAGAGCATTTGTTGCATCGTTTGTGTCCATCGCACTGGCGCTGTAAGTTGAGAAACTAAATTTTTCTTAATCTCATCAGGATTTGAAATAGCGCTTGCAGTGACATTTTGATAAACGGGACAAATCGGATTGTTAAAAACTGTTTTTTCTATCGCAGCCGCTAATTCCTCCCGAGCCGGCTCCATTAGCGGTGAATGAAAAGCACCACCAACTTGCAATACTAAAGCTCTTTTTGCTCCAGCCTCTGCTAATTTTGCACATGCAGTCTCTACAGCCTGAATACTACCAGAAATGACTAACTGACCTGGGCAGTTGTAATTTGCAGGAACAACAACTCCATCTATTTCCGCACAAATTCGTTCAACTACCTCATCCTCCAACCCGAGAATTGCAGCCATTGTTGAAGGCTCAATTTCACATGCTTTTTGCATAGCCATAGCTCGTTGAGCGACAAGTTTCAGTCCATCTTCAAATGAAATGCATTTATTGGCCACTAAGGATGAAAATTCACCAAGAGAATGGCCCGCGACCATATTTGGTTTAAACGCCTCCCCCAAACAGCTTGCTAAAATTGTTGAGTGAAGAAAAATTGCCGGCTGAGTAACTTTCGTTTGTTTTAACTCCTCGTCCGTTCCTTCAAACATTATTTTCGTTATATCGAAGCCCATAATATCATTCGCCTGATGAAATAAGTCCTTTGCTTGAGAGGAATTTTCATATAAATCCTGACCCATTCCTGAAAATTGTGCTCCTTGCCCGGGAAAAACGTATGCTTTCATTTTATTAAAATTTTAATTATTCAATACTTCCTCTGATTCTTCAAATCGTATGTTAAACATTTCTAATTCAGCCAAAATTGGCTCATAAACCTTTTTATTAATAGGCAAGGTAACTCCTTTTTCTGTTACCGTGCCATTCAAAATCATTTTCGCCGCAATTGCAACCGGCAATCCCACTGTATTTGACATTGCAGTATACCTCTGATCTTCTCCAATACTAATCATCGATGATATTAATTTATACCGAGTAGAATTTAACATATATTCAAATTCGTGGTACATTACCAACATATCTTTATCATCTTCCTTCAGAAATAATTTGCTAGTCAATAATTTCTCAAGCAATTGAGCTGGCGAAGCATCTGGTATACCGAAAGATTCATCTTTATCAAAAATACCTAAAAACTCAAATTGACTGTACAAATGCAAACGATCCTTACGTAAGAACATTTTGAACTTATCCTCTACTGATTTTTCATTGTGGTAGGGCAAAAATGAATTTAAAAATCCCCTGGGAGAGAGTATCTCTGAATTTTTCATTTTGTACGTGTCATCTGTCATTCCGAGCTCACAGAATACATTAAACCCTTCACAAAAATTTGGTCGACGCAAGGTTCCACGGTACAAAGTTGGTATAGAATCTAATCCATACAAAGAACGGTAAGATAGAGAATTACGGTTTGGGTAACCTTCAAATTCCCCAAAATTTGGGATACTTACTTGATCCAGGCGATCAAACAATCGATTATATGGAATGTACTTATACTCACCATTATGAATAAAAGATGCAGCCCCGCCCTGCCCTGCGAGAATTACGTTTCTCGGATTCCATGTAAACTTGTAATGCCAAGGGTTATTGTCACTTTCGGGTGCAATCAATCCACCACAAAAAGATTTAAAACTTTCAACCGACCCCCCTTTTTCTTGGATTTCATGAATAATTTTCATGGCACTCATATGATCTATTCCCGGATCTACACCTATTTCATTCATAATTACAATTCCAGCATTAAGCGCTTCAATGTGCAAATCACGCATCTCATTCGAGATATAAGATGGCGTGATTAAATTCACTTTAAAATCTATACAATCTTTGGCAACATCTACATGAAAACGTGCTGGTAGCATTGAAATCACCAAATCGGAATTACCCAGAACTGGTCTACGTTCGTTGGGATCCAACACATTAAAAGATAAAGCCTCTGCTCTCGGGTGACCAGAAATTTTTCGTTTAACCAAGTCAATGTCCTTATCAACAACCTTGAGAAACCAATTATATTCTTCAGCTCTGGCTAATAAATATCGAATGAGTGAAGAGGCCGATAGTCCCGCTCCCAAAATTAATATCGTTTTCATAGGACAAAGTTAAAAATGCTCTTGAATCAAAGTATCAAAAATTCCATATAAAGTACCTTAAATCTCATCAACACGATAGCATCTATTGAAATTGACTAAATTTAAAGCACTAAAAGTTATGATAACAAGGAACATTCGCTATTATTTTCTTCTTTTTGGATTAAGTTTATCATTAAATTTTACATCCCAAACCACAGTTTATGTAGCAACGGCTCGCTTAAATAAAAGTACAATAAATTATGCAAAGCAAATAAGTTCAGATATTGAGTTCGTAGATTTTATGCAGGTAAAATTCGAAGAAAGAGACAGTTTGCTTAGAAAATGCTCCGGGCTTATGTTACTTGGCGGTTTGGATATTCACCCCTCTCGTTTTAATAAAGGTGAACTCAAAAAATATTGCGATATTGATGAAACTCGTGATTCTATAGAATTTGCACTTTTACAGTGGGCTGATAACTCATCATTACCCATTTTTGGGATTTGTAGAGGAATGCAGTTTATAAATGTTTATTTTGGTGGAACATTGTGCGTGGACATTCCCACTTTTTGCAAACCTTCTTTGAAAAATGAAAAGCACCGCGATCCCAAACGCAAAAAAGATGTTTATCACAAAGTGACTTTTTCTGAAAATAGCAAATTATTTACCTGTTTTGGAACAGTAAAATCGGCTACAGTAAACTCATTTCATCACCAATGCGTGGATGAATTAGGCAAAACACTAAAAATTACAGCAAAGAGTTCGGGAGGAATTACTGAGGCGATAGAGAATGATGAGAACCTGCGTAAATCCTTTATTTTGGGTGTTCAATGGCACCCGGAGCGATATTATGAAAAAGACCCAAATAACTTAAAAATTTTTCAAAGATTTTTTAATGAAATAAAATTGAAAAATTAAATTTTAACACCTTTATCAAAAATTCATTCCTCGAATTTCATGCTTTCCAACCAAAACTTTGTGTAATTTTATCCATTAAAATCCGGGTATGAAATATCATCGAATAGACCATTCACTTTATGTGAAAAACAGACAGAAATTCATTCAAAGAATGGAAAAAAATGCACTTGCTGTGTTTAATTCAAACGATATTTATCCAATTAGTGCAGACAGTACAATGCCTTTTCAACAACATCGCGATATCTTGTACTTATCCGGTGTGGATCAAGAGGAATCAATTTTAGTACTTTTCCCAGATTGCTCGAATCCTGCTCATCGCGAAGTATTATTCTTAAAAGAAACAAGCGAACACATCGCCATTTGGGAAGGAGAAAAACTTACGAAACAAGCAGCATTTGATACTGCAGGGATTAAAACCGTTTATTGGCTTCAACAATTCCCTGCGATTTTCAAGCAACTCATGGCAGAGGCTCATGGGATTTATTTGAATACTAATGAACATCTTAGGGCAAATACTGAGGTGGAAACGAGAGAGGATCGCTTCATTAAAAAAGTGAAACAAGATTTTCCGTCCCATCAAGTTTTAAAATCAGCTCCCATACTGCATAAAATTCGTTCAATCAAAGAAGCCATTGAGCTTGAATTGATGCAAAAAGCTTGTAAAATTACCGAAGCCGGGGTTCGAAGATTATTAAATTTTATCAAACCGGGAGTTTGGGAATACGAAATAGAAGCTGAATTGGCACATGAATTTTTACGTAATCGTTCCAAAGGTTTTGCTTATACGCCAATCGTTGCATCTGGAAAAAATGCTTGTGTTTTACACTATATCGAAAACAATCAGCAATGCAAAGATGGCGATGTGATTCTATTGGATGTAGGAGCAGAATATGCCAACTACGCCTCAGATTTAACACGATGTATTCCTGTAAATGGTCGATTCACAACCCGCCAAAAAGAGGTATATAACGCAGTTCTACGCGTAAAATCGGAAGCGCAGAAATTATTGAAACCAGGTACAATAATGGCAGAATATCACAAGCAAGTTGGATTATTAATGGAAGAACAACTGGTAAAATTAAAATTGATAACACTGGACGATATTAAGAAGCAAAATCCTGATTGGCCAGCCTACAAAAAGTATTTTATGCATGGGACATCTCATTTTCTTGGACTTGACACACACGATGTCGGACTTTGGAATGAGCCGATTCAGGCAGGAATGGTTTTCACGTGTGAACCAGGAATCTACATACCTGAAGAGGGATTAGGAATTAGACTGGAAGACGATTTAGTTGTTCAAGAAAAAGGAGAACCGTTCAATTTAATGAAAGATATCCCTTTACAAGCCGAGGAGATTGAGGACATAATGAATACATAATCGTGCTGCATTTTACGGTTGAAGGAAAAGGTAAAACCTTAGTTTTTTTGCATGGATTTTTGGAATCTAGTTCTATGTGGACTTTTCTAAATATCAATCGATTATATGCTCAAAATATCTTCATTGATTTACCCGGTCATGGTAATTCAGCTTTAACAGATAATTCAGAAAGACCAAGCATTGAATTTATGGCTCATGAAGTGCTGAAGGTTTTGAATTTTCTTAAGATAGAATCTTATTCAATTGTTGGACATTCCATGGGAGGATATGTCGGGCTTTTAGTAAAAGAAATGGATTCACGATGTGAAAAGGTTGTTTTGATCAACTCGAACTTCTGGTCAGACAATGAACAAAAGAAAAAAGACCGACTTCGGGTAGCTGAAATCGTATTTAAAGCTAAGAAAGTGTTTATTCGGGAAGCAATTCCGAATTTGTTTGGGAATCCTGAAAATCATTCAGAAGAAATTGATGTGTTGATAGATAAGGCCTCAATAATACCGCCTGAATACATTGCCTACTCTGCACTTGCGATGCGGGAACGCAAAGATTTCACAAATGAGGTAACTGAAAACCCAACTGATTACTTCATTATTCACGGTAAATTGGACAAACTGGTAGAGACAGATTTTTTAACGGCCCAACTCAAATCAAGTAATCAACTTTTTGTACTTGAAAATGCGGGACACATGGCACATATTGAACAATCGGAGGAGGTTATGGCGATTTTGAAAGGGGTTTTCTCTTAACGAAAATGCTTTAATGCTTCTCGCTTGGCCAAGCCCTGAAGACCTGACTTTTCCACAAAAGCTCTAACTGATTCCGGATTTGTTTTCGCATATTCGCGCAGTGACCAGCCAATTGCTTTTTGAATAAAGAATTCCTTTTCGTTTTTTAACTCTAGTATCAGGCCTTTAAGCATTGTGAAATTTGTTGCTGATTTATAACGCAACTGAAAAATCAGGCAGGAACGTCTGAGCCACATATTATCGCTTTTACGCCAAGAATTAATAACTGTATCGCGCTGATTTGGAAACAAGCGCAAATAGCGACCGAGGAAATTACTCGCCAAGTTATCAACAGAGTCCCACCAAGAATGATTGGTTAGCAAAAATTCAAGAAAAGATAAATCTTCGATCGTGAGTTCTGTATCTTTCCATTTTACAATGTAATCCATGGCAACATAATGAAATTCACGTTGTTCCCTTTGCCACAATTCAAAGACCAGCTCACGTTTATTTTCAGGTGAAAAATTTTTGGGAATGGTTGAAAACCAACTTTTTTGTAGAGGTGCTCGAGTAGGTTTTTTAATCCCATAAAACACGAATCTATTTTTCATATAGCGAGACATGCTTCCCGCCTCAGCATCGTTTTGATATTTTTCAAATTCAGATTCCAGTTTTTGTACAAGAGGAAAAATCATGGAGAAAAAATTAAAAAAAGGCAAATCATAAGCCGGGTTCTGTATCCTTTGCTGCAAGCAGCTCAGTAGTCTATCATTTATCTAGGACTGATGTCACCAACAGCCTCAAGCAACCTACCCTCCGAGATTGGGCGAGCAACCCTCAAGCCCCGGTATATTTGGTCTTTCAGTTCGTAAGGTTTACCTTGCCGTTCTTGTCACCAACAACGCGGTGGGCTCTTACCCCACCTTTTCACCTTTTCCTAAACAAGATAAACTTGTCAAGGTAGTTTTCCTTTCTGTGGCACTTTCTGTTCCCACAAGCTTCAACTTGAGAGACCTTCCTGTTAGGAAGTACGACGCTCTGCACTGCCCGGACTTTCCTCTCTTTTGATTTCTCAAAACAGCGATAGACCGATTTGCCTGAAACAAAGTTACGGATTAGTTTTTAGTTACCCGAATGATTTTAGAACCTGATGCACTTTCTACATTCAAAAAGTAAATACCTGCTGAATACGCATGTAAATCCAATGAGAATTTTTGTGAATCAACAGAAACCTGTTCTTCTAATATCAATCCTGTAGCATCCAACAGACTTACATTTTTGATAATTACATCTGAACTGACTTGTATCAAATCAGTTGTAGGATTGGGAAAAGCAGATACTTGAAAATCAATGCTATTCAAACCAGCATCTAATCCCAAGTAATTATCTTGGTATTCAATAACTCGAATTTGCTCAGATCCATTTATATTACTAACAATGATTCTCAACAATACCTCTTTTTTATTTTGTCCTATCCACTCATATTCCGTACTTTGAAAAGGAGGCGCCCCGAACCAGGATGGCGGCCCAAAGAATGATTGGTATATGGAATCAATTTCATTGATTTCTCGTTTCAAACGCAATACGTCAAAAGTACCAAATGGCAAAATCAACTGACCATAACCATCGACCGTACTCGTGATATTTCTCAATTGCTTTATCTTAAAGTCCGCAGCAGGGCTGAAATCAATAAAGGTGTAGCCTTTTGTTGTGAAAACTTGGTTATACGTCATCGGGAATTTATACTTGGTTTCGATTGTATCCGAGGGAAAGGCAACGTCAATACCACTCACTTTTATCGAAAATCCAACTTTTGTAATGGAGTCTTCCGTTGACTTTTGATAAGATCTAGGGTCAGAGAGAGAGATGGGTAAAAAATCACCTATTTGCTCTAAGGGGAAGTTTGTTTCAGGAATAAAATAAGAGGATTGGTAATCGTCATCGGCAAAAATGCCAAAGGTCAACTGAACAGGGCTAAATCCGATTGCGGTAAATTCCCTAACAAATTGGCTGGTTGGTACAAGACCTGAAAAATCCCACGTAAATGCTTCGCCGGCCGAAATATAATCAGTGCTTGTTTCATCGGTTAAACTCATCCGAACAGTATCGCCCTGAGAGGCAAAATCGGTTTCACTGAGGGTAATTTGAGCCTTCGTATAACTATTGATGGTCAAGAAACCAACGCAAAAAAATAATTGAGATACTCTACCCATGCTCTAAAATGGTAAATCATCAGTTTCCTCGTTTGTTGAGAGTAACGCATCAACTTGGTTTGATGAAGGGGCATCGCTTAAATCCATATTTGACGGTCCACCCGTTGGAATTCCTTGACCAACTTTTTCAATTCGCCATGCATCCAACGAATTGAAGAACTTTACTTCACCCTGAGGACTAGTCCATTCTCTCCCACGTAAATTAAATGAAACTTCCACTTGCTCCCCCACGTTTATTCCGTCTAAAAGAGCACAACGATCTTGTACTGCTTGAAATAAAATATCTTGTGGATATTGACTTAAATTTTCTGTTAAGACAAATTCTCTTTTTGAAAATTTTTCTGAAACTTGAACCGTTGGGTTCATTACCTTAATTGTACCTGTAATTTTATACATAAATTTTTAATTTAACCATTATTAAACGCCAAGAGTGATAACCATGCCTCTTGAATTTTATTCTCTTTTAACAAACGAGAAGCTCGATTGTGTAATTCGAATTCAAGTTTTTGCGCATCATCTTCTAAAGATAGAAATAAATCACTTAATTCAAGTAATTTATATTCATTCACATCTGTTTCATTGGGCAACTCCTCAATACCAGCAAGCTGGCCTAATTCATTTTTAGTAAATACTTTTGATGATAGAATATCTGAGGGCAACTGATCAAATCCAATGCCACACGAAGTTATCGGTTTTTTAACCTCAAACATAGAATGTTTTTGTGCCCTACAATACCAATCACCTCCCATGCGTGAGACCAAATCAATTTTATGCTGATCGATCATTCCATTTTCGTCTAAAATATTTTCATCAATATGAATTCTTGTGACCTCACAGATGATTAAATTGCCTGCTCCTCCCTCTGTTCCAAGCTCTACAACTTGGTTTACCTTACATTCAAATTGTACAGGGGACTCAGCAACACGAGCAGGTTTGATTGTTTCAGATTTGATTGGTGTGAATCCAGATTTGACAAATTCATCAATATCTGAAGTATAAGGAGAACTCGCCAAACTCATTTGTTGAACAATCTCATAATTCACCACGTTAATCACGACTTCGGGAACCACTTTTACGTTATTATACGTGTCTTTTGTTGTATTTAACCTACCCGAGCGAGCAGGAGAAAAAATCAAGATAGGTGGATTCGCGCTAAACACATTAAAAAAACTGAACGGAGCAAGATTTGGCCTTCCTCCCGCGTCAACAGTTGAAGCAAACGCAATGGGCCTTGGACCAATTGCACCAAGTAAATACTGATGAACCTTTTGAACCGTAAGTTCTTTGGGATTCAATGAAATCATTCAATCATTTTTTCTTACAAAAATAGTGAGAATATCCGTTTCGACACTTGTTGAAAGGAATAGTTATTCACAGAAGAAAAGCAATCAACTTCGCTTTTTTGCAAAAAAATTTTTCAATAATGATGCGGATTCATGGGATAGGAGCCCATTTGTGACTAATGTTTTTGGATGGTAAATTGGTTCAGATATTCTACCAGCCCCCCTTTTCTCATCACGTGTAGCAAAAACAACTTTATCAATTTGAGCCCAATAGAGGGCCCCAGCGCACATCACGCATGGTTCCAATGTGACATAGAGGGTACATCCTGAAAGATATTTTGCTCCTAAAAATTCTGCGGCTGCAGTTATTGCTTGAATTTCAGCATGTGCTGTTACATCATTCAATTTTTGTGTAAGGTTGTGTGCTCGGGCAATTATTTTATTGTTTGCAACGACAACAGCACCAACAGGAACCTCATCTAAATCGTATGCCTTGCGAGCCTCTAAAAGGGCTTGTCGCATGAAGTATTCGTCGTTGTATGGAGAAAGCATAAATGAAATATAAAAGTATTTATTTTGAATAATTTAATTGCTAAAATTAATGTATCTTTGAATATCTTAATTAAAAACCTTATGAAAAAAATTATGCTATTTGGTGTATTGGGTCTTTTGACTCTTGCATCATGTAAAAAAGATTGGACATGCAAATGTACTGAATCAGTAGGAGGAAATTCCTCTTCCGTTATAATCGAAGACATGACACGAGCTGATGCGAAAGCAGAATGCGATGAAGGAGATGCTAGTGCGTTAGGAATAACTGTTGATTGTGAACTACAATAAAAAACTCAGGGGCTTCGGCCCCTTTTTTTATGAATCAAATTGATTACTTTTTTCTAGATCTTGGATTTAGTTGGTTATTAGCTAAAGTTACTCCATATCTATTTTGCATTTTTTTAGGAATAGGTGCGCTTTACTTTCTCAGAAAATTAGATATAAAAAAAAAATGGCTTAAAATCGTTTTCCTCTTTACTGTATGTATAGCTCCGTTCCTCCTTTATTTCTCATTCTTCCCGATCTACGAAGGTGATTTCATAGACAGTGGTATAAAATCCAATAGTTCTCTTGATTTTCCTTCAAAAAAATCACTAACGGTCGTTGTCCTACCAAACTGCCCGTATTGCTACCAATCAATCGTTTTAATGAAAAAGATAAAAGAACGCAACCCATCAATTTCAATTAACTATTGGGTTTCATCACGCGACTCACTGTCGGTAAAATCTGGAATTCTAAAAGTTATTCCTTCTCAATTTACTGTTGTTCGGAGATCTGACCATGAAAATATAAGTGAGCTGGTAAAGGCAAGCTACCCTTGTTTTATTATTTCAAATAAAGGTAAGGCCCTAAAACAGTGGGACAATAATCAAATTGGTGTTTCTGCACTTGATGAAATTGAAAAATTTTTCAAAAGAAATTAATGCAATTTAATGGCAATTATCTTTTCATCGCTTGTAATACTCTTCGTTGTTTTTTGGTCGGTTTTCCATTTCCAAAATGCCGATATTCTCTCTGTGCGTTAAGATATTCTTGAAATTTAATTTTTTCATTTTCTGAGGTTAGATCTTCAATGAATTCACTAACCAATTTTGGGCCCAATCTCCGATCAGGAATTTTAATGACTTTATACGTGAAAACAGCATTATTTCTTTTCACGAGGACCGAATCATTTTCTCTGACTTCCTTTGAAGGTTTTACCTCTACTCCATTTAATCGAATTCGACCATTCGCAATGGCATCAACCGCATCTTTTCGGGTCTTGGAAAGGCGGGTGAGCCAAATAAATTTATCAAAACGAGTCATGCGGAAAGGATTATTTATGCGCTCTTGTTCACAAAACTACTTATTTGATTACTAGTTCTTTAATTCCAGCGACTAATTCATCAAGATCTTCTAAGGAAGTATAAACATTTGGGGTGACACGGATACCATTGACATTTTCATACTCAATTGCCACCGTATGAACTTTTCGATTTTTAAAGAGGGCTGCCTCAATTTCGGAGCCTTTCATTCCTTCAATTCCAATATTTGCAATAGCGCAAGAATATTTTTTTTCTAGCGGAGAATAAAATTCAATTCCAGGTAAATTTTTAACCTTGTCTGTCCAATATTTTTTTAGAAAAAACAATCGATTTTCTTTGCGCTCTGAACCAATTGCATTGTGAAAGTCAATTGCGCTACCGATAGCCATTTCAGAAGCGAACGAGCGGGTACCAAGTGTTTCGAATTTACGAATATTATCTCCATCGGGTTGGTCATTGGAAAGGAGAGCCCAAACTTTTTTAATTTTATCTTTTTTGATGTACATTAGTCCGCTTCCAAACGGTGCACACATCCATTTATGTAAACTCGTCCCGTAATAATCACACCCTAATTCTGGGATAAGATATTCAGTATGTGCAAAACTATGTGCACCGTCTACAATTACTTCTGCACCTATTTTATGGGCCAAATCAGCTATCCTTTTCATTACTTCCGTAGGAATTATTTGCCCAGTCCAATTAATTAGATGAGTGAGATATACAATTTTGGTTTTCGCTGTTATCGCTGAAGCGTATGATTGATAAATAGAATCATCATTGGTAATTGGCATGTTTAACTCTACCCATTTCAATTGAATTTTATCACGTTTTTCACGTTGCTTCCATGCATTGCGCATATTTGGATAATCGTATTTACCCATTACAATCTCATCTCCCTCATTGAGGTCCAGTCCAAAAATAATTGTATTTAGTGCCTCGGTAGCATTTCTGTTAATACTTATTTCTTCGGGGTCTGTTCCACAAAATTTTGCTAATTTTCTTCTTAAAGGTTCTCGTCCTTCATCCAAACTTCTCCACATATAATAGGTTGGGGCCTCATTACACCATTCATAATATTTAATGTGTGTATCCTGAACTTGCTTCGGTTGTGGACTAACTCCTCCGTTATTTAAATTAATAATATTCGAGGAGGTGGTGAAGCAGGTTCTTACCCAAGCCCAAAATTCATCATCGTTCATATTATCTATGGATGAATAATCAATTGGAAAAACTTCATCTATAGAGGTTGACCAAGAACTTGCCGTTGCGGTGATTAGGGCTCCACTAGCAAAAAGTGCGGACTGTTGGATAAACTTTCTTCTACTTGACATACATTTCTTTTTTGTGAAGATAGTTAATATTTGACATACACCATATTGCAGTAGTTTATTCCAAATTAATGTTGACCTCGCGGATAGCCAAGGTGGCGGGATAATCAATAACCACCAAAAAGGAGACTTACCATTGGAATTGCAATGCAACGAGTATATTAAATTTGTATTCGACTTATCCCGGACAATATGAATTAAACAACTTTTTCTCTGATACTTTATTGATCAACGGAATTACTGTATTATCTTTAGCGAAAATGTCCACTAACTTGCAAGCCAAAAAACTCTCAATTCGTATTTGGCGAAAATACTAAAGATGTGATTGGGAATTATATTTCCCACCCTATTCTATGGTACCATTGAGGTTATTGACCATTTTGAGGAGTATACTAAATCATACCACTGTGAAAGTAAATTATCTTAAAGGACTTGATACGTTAAGGGCGATTGCTTCATTGATTGTTGTATGGTGCCATATAGAAGTCATTAAAAGAAGCCTATCAATTCCGAATCTGTACGATAAAAAAGCTATTTTTTTTCCGAGTGGGCATTATTCTGTTGTGCTTTTTTTTGTGTTAAGTGGTTTTTTGATAACGTATTTACTTGTCAGGGAAAAAGAGAAAACAGGAGTAATTTCTTTACGCAAATTTTACATGCGACGAATTCTTAGGATTTGGCCCCTTTACTATACAGTTATTCTGTTATCTTATTTTTTAATAGATGCGAATTACACATCGCGGGCCATTGTATTATGCCTTAGTATTTTTCCAAATATCGCCACAGCCCTTGGCGAAGGGTGGCCCACAAGTCCTCAGATATGGTCAATTGGAGTTGAGGAACAGTTCTATCTTTTTTGGCCTTTAGTTTTGCTTTTACTACCAGAAAAAAAAGTGATAATTGGATTAATCCTATTTTTTATTGGTTATTCTATTTTTCCATATCTCTTTGGACTTATAAATTCTATAGTATTTCAAAATGAACACGTAGGAAAAATAATTTATAAATTCTTTTTTGATACAAAGTTTAATTGTATGGCTATTGGTTCATTAATGGGATACTCCTTTGCAAGAGGTAAAATTTGGACTAAAAAACTTGGTAATGATGTTTTAGTAATAATTTTAATTCTTCTTTCGTTTGGTTTGTGGTTTTTTCGATTTAAATTAAGCTATTTTACGGATGAAATTTTCGCCGTGCTCTTTAGTATGATGATTGTTGGGATTGTAAGTTGTGAGAGGATTAATATTGAAAATAAATTACTGCGTTTTTTGGGTAAAGTTTCATACGGAATATATATGTATCATTGGATTGTTATTTTAATTGTATCAAAATATATAAAATACGACGACAATGATTTAGTGTATAATCTTAAATTATATTTGACCGTAATAGCTTCGACAATTTTAATCTCATGGATTTCTTATAATACCTTGGAACGTTTTTTCTTGAATATAAAGAAACGATATGAAATAGAAAACAATAACACGCAACATACTACTTAAATAGTTGTGATGACTTAAATATAATCTCGAATTTTTTTTCGATTAAACGTTTGAAAACCTTTAATAAAACCGACAAAATAAGTAACTTTTCATAGCATCACTTTGAACTTTCAATTGAAATGCAAGGGAACAAAAAAATTAATACATTTGATGAATGCAATCCAATTTGTCATTTGAGCAAAAGAAGTAGAAATCTAAATTATGATAATACATGGTGGTGTCAATTACCTGCTATTTTATTCTAGAATTATAAACTCGAATGCCAAAAAAATTATCTAAATTAAGCACTGAATTTCCTCTACAGGAATATGATTACATTTTTTGTGGTGTTGGCGCTTCAGCATCTTTGGTTCTCCTCCAACTTCATAATCATAATTTACTTGTAAATAAACATATTTTACTTATCGATCCTGATAACAAAAGAAAAAAAGATAAAACATTTTGTTTTTGGGCCGAAGAAGAAGAGGCAATCTCAATTGATTTAAGAAATATTATTTCTCATAAGTGGCAAAACGTATGGTTGGCAGAGGGTAAAATTGAATCCCTTAAGCCACTGGAATACAATCATATTGCAAGTATTGATTTATACAATGAAGTTCATAATTTAATAGAGCAATACGGTTGGGAAAAAATAACTGATTCTATCGATCAGATAAAAACTGACAAAATTTGCCCTTTTATAGAGATAAACGGAATCATATTTCGTGCAAAATATATTTTTGACTCTCGCCCACCTGACTATAGACCTTCTTTCATAAAAGACATTCATATTTTTCAAAGTTTCGTGGGGTGGTTAATCAAAACAGAAACTCCCATAAGCAACCCCGATGCTTTTCGATTTATGGATTTTCAAATTGACCAACAGAATTCAACACAATTCATCTATGTTCTCCCATTTTCGGAAAATACGGCCCTAGTTGAGGTGACGCGTTTTGGAGAACACATTATTGAGGAGGATACTTGTAAGAAAATACTTGAAGAATATATTGAAACTATATTTGGGAAATATGCTATTCTAGATGTCGAAACTGGTTGTATTCCAATGAGTAATGCAGCAATAGATAAATCTAATTTGCCTGGAGTAATCTCTTTGGGTGCACGAAATTATCAAATCAAACCCAGCACGGGATATGCTTTTAAGAACATGTATTACCAGTCTCGTAAAATCGTTGAGGCGATTAAAAACAATCAAGCTCTTGATTTTGTGAATAAATCAGATTTAGAGATAAAAAAGGGTCGTTTTGCATTCTATGACAATTTACTCCTTGATATTTTAAAAAATAATCCGAAAAAAGGTAAGCCAATTTTTGAGGCCCTACTTGCCAAAACTAAAATAAAATTAGTTTTAACTTTTTTAGATGAAAAAACAAATCTAAAACATGATATTTTTATTTTCAGTCAGTTGCCATGGGCAATCTTTATCAAAACAATTTTAAAACGGTGGTTTCAAAAGAACTGGTTTCGCCCCTTAATGCTACTGCTCATTGCAATTATACTTTTGTTATTGGGAAATCATACAATGCCACAAAAATATGTTTCAAATGGACTTATTTTAGGGGGTATGATTTCTGTTGGAATTCCACATGGCGCCGTTGATCACTTGCTAGAATCTGGAAGGTGGGACCGCAGAGTTACTCCACTTTTTATTGTAAAGTATCTATTTCTTGCGGCGTGTGTACTTCTCTTGTGGTTTGCGAATTCCTCTATTGCTCTTTCGTTTTTTCTAATTTATTCCTCTTGGCATTTCGGGCAGGCGGACGGAAAACGTTGGGGATTCTCTCGAGGTCTTTCTATGTTTTGGGGTTCATTTATATTATTTTTTATCCTTGGCACCCACATTCAGGAAACAAATCAAATACTTCAAATAATAGATACCTATAAATTGTCAATTGAATGCCCCCTTTGGTTACTAGTCCCTTGGTTTGGTGTAGCTCTTTTTAAGAAGAACGTATCTTTTATCCTAACAATTATTTGGCTTCTGCTATCAGCATATCTCCCACTTATTATTTCTTTCAGTTTGTATTTTATCGGTCAACACAGCATTACAGGTTGGTATGACATAAAAAAATACCTGAATATGAGTAACAGGCTAATTTGGCTTCATTCTTTACCATTTCATTCTGCCGCTTGGATATTTTTATCGCTATTTCTACTAAATTATACATCAACTAGCGCCATTCAAGAGTATGACTTATGGGCAGTATTTTTTATATTCATTTCAAGTATTAGTTTCCCGCACGTGATATATATGAATTATGTGTATCCGACCAAAAAGAAAATGAAGTAATCAATAAATCCTCTTACGCGCATTCGTAAAGATGTTTATCCCGAAAAAAATCCGCTGAAACCAAATTGTAAGATTCAATTTTATGGTATTCAGCAAGACAGAATTAAAGAGACTTCTTCAAATAGATCGAACGACGTGCATATTAAAAGATATGTAAGGACGATTTGAATCTGTTAAATAATATGAATCAATCAGATTAAGGCACTTTAGGTCTGAGAACTTAAACGGCAGTCGTAAAGTATTGAAAATTAATTAACGACTGCCTAGTTAGAAAAATTGTTTCTTAATGAATACTGATTTTTCGTTGTACCGTTCCTGTGGCAAATTTGGCCTGGAGAATGTAATTACCACTAGCAAAACGACCTAAATCAATTTGAGCGTTGTTGGTAATTGAATCAAATTGAACCATTGACTTACCGAAAAAGTCGAAAA
>Ga0194118_10000867_pt1 | contig 47544 bp, 46 predicted proteins | sample TA2MahsurfametaG_2_FD_148662 | JGI IMG/M metagenome (GOLD analysis project Ga0194118, IMG submission 148662) | Freshwater microbial communities from Lake Tanganyika, Tanzania - TA2015013 Mahale N5 surface | ecosystem: Environmental > Aquatic > Freshwater > Lake | place: Tanzania: Lake...
TCGGTGGTGAGAAGGTGTCCACCTTCGACGACGAGCAGCGTGCCGACGGCAGCTACGCGTGGGCGATCACCCAGGAAAACACCAAGGCGCGCCTCAACATCGGAGTCGATGAGGAACAGCGCGTCGAGAAAGACGCGGTGTTGCATGCCTCGTCGAGGCCGAACGTGTCGAACTCGTCGCGGCTCAAGCAGCCTGCGGGCAACGAGTGGGAGAAGCGTGCGGCGCGACTCACCGGGATTTCCCAAGTCGGGCTCGATGGCGATTACGGGATCGCTGGTGCCGACGCCGCAGAGGTCTCGCGCGACTTCACCGTGCATGCGCAGAGCGTGCTGTCCAACGGAGTGGACGGCGGACTCAAGGCCGACCTGTCCACCGGCTTCGAGCTGGCGGATTCGGATTACATCGCCGAGTCGTGGAGCGATGCCTTCGGCAAGGTTGACAACCCGTTCATGGCGCACGGGCGGACGGATTGGAACGCCATGCGCGGCTACGAAAACCAGGCGGTGCTCTACCAACCGGTGAGGGGAGTGACCACCGCGCAGGCCGAGGCGTACATGAATTTCACCAACGCCGACGTAAACCACGAGTTCCAGATCAATGGCGTGCCGACGATGGACATGTTGCGCGCGCACTATCGCACCTACCGCCATCTCTACCTGTCGGATGGAGCCGTCACCGCATACGAGCGTCCATACTCCCACGTGGCGATTCCGTCGGATGCGCTGCAGGATCGGCTCAAGACGTCCGGTGCGCCACGCACGCAGCCTTCGCTGTTGCCCGTGCTCGACCGGGTGAACCTCGAATTCAGCGCCATGGGTGTCGATGCCGCCGGCACACCAGGCATTCTCATCTCCCCGTTTGTCACGATCTGGAATCCGCACAACGTTGATCTCGAGCTGGAGGGCCTGGTGCTATACCCTTGGATCGACATCGCGATTTTCACCGATTGGGGTGTCATGTCTCAAATGCTCGGTGAGGGATGGCGGGGTGAAGGTCGCTCCGAGCGGCCGTATTTCTATCTTCACCTCACCGAAACCGGTGATCCCTATGGTTCATCCGGCTTCAAACCGCTTCGCCTCAAGGCTGGCGAAGTGCGTGCGTTCTGTCTGGCCAATGACGAGCTCACGCCGCGCCAGATCAACCCGATGACGCACAACGCGTCCCGGCGTACCTGGCGGATGATGCCGGTTTCGGGTCCGTCGCAACTCAACAGCTCGCGCAGCGGCGGGATTCTGATGAACCAGGCGGTCAAGTACATCGGCCCGCTCGGGGTGAAGCTGTCGCCCGGATCCTCCTATTCGCTGGGCTTTAATTTTGCGGCAACCACTTATCACTACATCATGTGCCTCACGGATTCCTATCAAATCCGGAATCCCAACGTGGAGTTGATGGTGGAGCCGCGGTCGGCTTCAGGGGGGCTGCCGTCGCTGCCCGCTGAGCCGAACCTCATGTACTACGGGATGGTCCACCTCGGACAGAACACGCTCGAAGGCAATCGTTCAGATAGTTTCTCGAGCCGGTTCACCTACACCGGGCCGAATCGTCCTGTGCGCATCGGCAGCATGCTCACTTACCATCGCACCGCGCGCCAGTCCGGGGCCCTCGCTCCCGCGGACCTGATGTTCACCACCAATCCGCGCCAGCCCTTCGCCACGGAGTACCTCGGTGCGGGTGCGAAATTCCAGACAGCACCCCACTACACGAGCATCCTGCAGTCGGCCACCTCGAGTCCCGCGGTGATGGAGACCACCGGCAACGGCAGGAACGCATTCTACGGCGCGTCGCACAGTGCCAGCAGCGGACGCACCCACCTGCCGTTCTTCGAGGTCCCGCGCTCGCCGATGCTCTCGATCGCCGCGTTCCAACATTGCGACCTCAGCAGCACCGCTTTCGGCAATCCGAACCAGGTCGGCAATTCGTGGGCCTCGCCTTACCTGCCCGCCACCTCGGTGTCCCGCATCGTGCGCAATTCCGCCAGCGGTCAGACGATCACGCCGGCCATGGGCGTGTACGACACATCCTACCTCGCCAACGAATCGCTCTTCGACGACTTCTTCTTTTCCGGTGCCGTGCCCGAATTCAGCCTGAGAAGCGGCCGCGGCCGTGCCGAGGTCTGGGAAAGCGACCAGATCTCGGAAACCAAGCGCATCGATGATGTGCTCGAGGACTTTTTCGAAGATCCGACCGAGCACCCGTTGCTCAATCCCCGCATGTCGCCTTACTTCGGCCGCTACTCGCCGGAGGAAGTCCAGGAACGGTTGGCGGGTCCGGCCAGAGCGGGACGCCTCGCCGCGCACCTGCTCTATGACGGCGGGTTCAACGTCAACTCGACCAGCATCGAGGCGTGGACTGCCCTGCTCTCGAGCCTGCGCGGCGTCGATCCCGGATCGTCGAACAACAACTTGCAGCCGCGCTTCCGTCACACGACGCCGGAGATGAAGGAAAACGACGTGTGGTCGGGCTTCCGTTCGCTCAGCGATGCGGAGATCAAGACGCTGGCATCCAATTTGGTCGACGAAATCCGCGTGCGCGGCCCGTTTCTCTCCCTTGCGGAATTCGTCAACCGCCGGATTTCCTCGAACCGCAATCTGAGCAACACCGGCGCGTTGCAGGCGGCGATCGACCGCAGCCGCCTCAATGCCGGTGCCAACCAGTCGAGCTTCAACACCACTCCCTACCCGAACCGCGAAAACCTGCCGACCGCCAACACCGGCATGAACATCCCCGGCTGGCTCAGCCAGGCCGACGTGCTCACGCATCTCGCACCTTCGCTCACGGCACGCTCCGACACGTTCGTCATCCGCTCGCAGGGAGAGGCGCTTGGCCCGGATGGAAAAGTCCTCGCCACGGTGATGCTCGAGGCCGTCGTCCAGCGGGTCCCGTCATGGGTCGATCCTGCCGACGATCCCGCGACGCGCATCAGCGAACTGGGCTCCGAGGCCAACAAGAAATTCGGCCGACGCTTCGAGATCCTGTCGGTGCGGGAGGTCGTCGAGAATGATGCGGGCGACCCGGTTTGACCGCCGGATCCCGGCGTATCGTAGGCGGATCAACGCGAATTCGGGGCTTGCCGGGGGGGTGGGGGGGGCTGTTAGTTCGGACCCGGTAGCGGGATCATTTCCTCCACGGAATCACTCCTGGTATCACCCGAAACCAAACCAACACAACCGAACCAAACCAACCATGAAGACCATCCAAATCGCCCTCGCCGCCTGTGCCGCAGCCCTGCTCGCCGCATCCTGCTGCCCGAATGCAGCCCCTGCCAGCGCACCCACCCCGGCCGCAACGAAGTAATCGGAATTTCCGGTGATTTCATGAAGCCTCGTCAGCCACCCGGCTGGCGGGGCTTTTTTCGTCCACGGGAGCGCGCGGGGGATTGCTTAAGAAATCCAAAGCGTATTGACCACCAGAAGTTGTATTCTTTCTTGAAACAGGTGTCAGATGTTGATGAATTGCCTTGGATCCTTGTGGATCGGCACGGATCCGCTAGGCTATGGGTTCCGGTCCGTTTCGCCGTTGCCATCCGCTCCTTTTCATTCCGATGTACCTCAAATCCCTCGATCTCCACGGATTCAAGTCCTTTGCCGATCGCACGCTGTTTGAGTTCGCCGAAGGGGTCACCGGCATTGTCGGACCGAACGGTTGCGGCAAATCCAATGTGGTCGATGCGGTCCGCTGGGTCCTTGGGGAAACCTCGGCCAAGGCGTTGCGCGGTGGCGAGATGGCCGACGTGATCTTCAACGGCACCGAAAAACGCAAACCGCTCGGCATGGCGGAAGTCACGCTCACGATGGCCGGTTGCCAGGACACGCTCAAGCTCGGCTTCGACGAGGTGGCCGTCACGCGACGGGTGTTCCGCGACGGGCGCTCCGAATACCGCATCAACGGCACGCTCTGCCGCCTCAAGGACATCCACGAGATGTTCATGGACACCGGCATTGGCCGCACCGCCTACTCGATCATGGCGCAGGGGCAGATCGACCAGATTCTTTCCTCCAAACCTGAGGAGCGCCGCGCGGTCTTCGAGGAAGCCGCCGGCATCACCAAGTTCAAGCGCGAGAAAAAAGAGGCGCTGCGCAAGCTGGAATACACCGAGGCGAACTTGCTGCGGGTCTCCGACGTGCTCGCCGAGCAAGAGCGACGGATGAACTCGCTCAAGCGCCAGGTGGCCAAGGCGCGGCGCTATCAGGCGCTCGCGGCAGACACCCGCGTGCTCGACACCCACCTCAGCCACCGCCGCTACCTCGAACTCGGCGCCGGCCATGCCGAACTGCTCACCTCGATGCGCAGCCTGGCCAATGCCGAGGCGTCGATCGTGGCACGCCTGCCGTCGAACGAGGCCGCTGTGGCGGAGGCGCAGGCAGAGGCACGCGCGTTTGAAGGGGAACTGGCCGGACTGCGCCAGCGGCTCAACGACCACCACAATGCCATCGGCGCGGCCGAAGGACGCGTCGCGTTCAACGAAGAGCGCGTCGCCGAGCTGCGCGCCCGCATCGCCCAGAACGAACAAGACGTCGAGGAAAACCGCGGCAAGCTCGCCCAGCAGGAATTCGATTTCACCGCCGCGGGCGAGACGCTCGACCAACTGATCCGCCAGATCGCCGACAAGGAACATCGCCTTGTTGCGGAGGAACAACGCGCGTCGCAATCCAAGGCGGCCCGCGAGCGGCTCGAGGCGGCATTGCACGAGCATCGCGCGGAAGCCAACCGCAGCCAGGCACTCATCGCCTCGATCCAGGCGAAGATCGAGGGCACACTCGCCCAACTCGAGGGCAGCCGCGAACGCGCCCGCCAACTCGCCGAAGAGGAACAACGGCTCGATCTCGAAATCACCGGCTTCCGCGCCGAGAAGGAACGCGTCGAAAGCGAGGTCGCATCGACCGCCGCCGCGCTCACCGGCCTCGAGGAGGCCTTCCAGCGCGCGGAGCGCGCGTGGCAGCACACGCGCGGCGATCTCGACGCCGCCCGCGCCGCCGCGGTCGAGTCGCACCAACAGCTCGCCCGGCGCTCCGCGCGCCTCGATGCGGTGGGTCAACTCGTCGAAAGCGGCGAGGGATTTGAGAAAGGCACCCAGTGCGTGCTGCAGGGATTGGACGACCCGGATCGCTTCAAGCCGTCGGTCCACGGCGCGCTCGCCTCGTTCATCGAGGTCGACGACACCTGCGCCCGTGCGATCGAGACCGCGCTCGGCCACCAGTTGCAGACCGTGCTTGTCGCCGATCAGGCCTCGGCGGAGGCGGTGCTCGCCCGTCTCACGGAACAACGCCTCGGCATCGCCGCCATCGTGCCCGAGTCATGGATCCAGCGCTCGCAGCCCACCCAGATCGAAACCCTCCCCGAGGGGGCGCTCGCCTGGGCGCTCGACCGTGTGAAGGCGGACGCGCGAGTCGCCGGACTGGTCGGCCGACTCCTCGAGCGCGTGCTGATCGTGTCGGATCTTGCCGCGGCCCTGCGCTTGCGGCCGCAGCACCCGGGCCTGTCGTTCGTCACGCTCGACGGCGTGCTCATCGATGCCGGCGGCACGATCCGCGGCGGTGCGGCCGCGGAGGGAACCACGCAGGTGCTCGCCCTGCGCAACGAGGTGCGCGCCCTCGAGTCCGAGGTCGAGGCGCTTCGCACCGCCGATGATCACGCGCGACAACGCGTCATCTCGCTGGAAGCGGATCTCGAAAAACAACGCGAGGACATGGAAGTGTCGCGCGAGCGTCTGCAACGCGGCCGTGTCGACCTCTCGACACTTCAAGGCCGGTTGAGCCTCGCCAGCCGCGAAGTCGAGAATTTCGAAACCCGCATCGAAAACGTCCGCTGGGAGCGCGGCGAACTCGAACGGCGCGGACACGCGGCCGAGGAAGGACGCCGCCAGATGGACACCGAACTCGCCACCGCACGCCGTCGGCTTGAATCATTGGAGGAAGAATCACGCCGCATCGAGTTGGAATCCGCGACAGCCGCGCGACAGGAACAGGAACTCGCCGCGACCCTCAACGAGTTGCGCACCGGGCTCGCCGTCGAGCGACGCGCCAGACAGGCCGCCGAGGAACAACAAAAGCCGATGGAGGCAAGGCTGGCCGAACTGCGCGCCATCACCGCGCGCCGCGAAGAGGAAATCACCGCATTCCGCGAACGCATCGAGGCCGCCGCCGCGGAAAACACCAGCCTCGCGGAGCAATCCGGAGAGCACCGCGCCGAAGCGGACGGACTCGAACGCGACATCTCGTCGCGCGAAGCCAATCGCGCCGGACTCATGGAGGCCATCGAATCCGCCGAAATCGCCCTCGCCACGCTGCGACGCGAACAAGCAAAACTCCTCGAACAAAAGGGCCGTGAGGAGGTCGATGCCACAAAACTCGAATTGCGCATCGAACACCTCGTCAACTCCGTGCAGGAACGCTACCAGACCGACCTCGCGGCGTTCGAGCCCGACGCCCATGCGCTGCTCGCCAGCATCCGCTCGCAAAAAGCCCTGCAGACGCGCGGCGGACGCCAGACGGTCGTCTCCGCCGGTGAATCCGAAGACGATGCGGACGAGGATCTCCCCACCATGGTGGTCGACGCCACCGTCGGCGATGACGATGCCGTGCCGACCGACGCCGATGACGGACCCGATTGGGATTTCGTCGAATTGATCGTCAACGACATCCGCCGCCGCCTCGATGCCATGGGGCCGGTCAACCTCGATGCCATCGAGGAGTACGAGGAACTCGAGGAGCGCCACCTGTTCCTGCGCGGCCAGCACGACGACCTCACCTCGTCGAAGTCCGAGCTGCTCGCGGTGATCGAGCGCATCAACACCGAGACGCAACGGTTGTTCTCGGAAACCTTCGCCCAGGTGCGCCTCAATTTTCAATCGATGTTCAAGGAACTCTTCGGCGAAAAGGGCCAGGCCGACCTCACGCTCATCGACGAGGGCGATCCGCTCGAGTCGGGCATCGAAGTGATCGCCAAGCCGCCGGGCAAGAAGCTCCAGTCGATCACGCTGCTCTCCGGCGGCGAGCGTTCGATGACCGCTGTCGCGCTGTTGTTCTCGATCTACATGATCAAGCCCAGCCCGTTCTGTGTGCTCGACGAACTCGACGCGCCGCTCGACGAGGCCAACATCGGTCGCTTCGTGCGCGTGCTCGACCGCTTCATCGACCGCTCGCAGTTCATCATCGTCACCCACTCGAAGCGCACGATGGCCCGCGCCGACGTGATGTATGGTGTGACGATGGAGGAGTTCGGCGTTTCCAAACCCGTCGGGATGCGGCTCACCCATGCCGCCGAAACCACGGCGGATGCGGGTTGATCGGCCGTCAATCACCCGCCGCCCCCGCCACCCACGCGGCAAAGAACGGCAGGATTCCCGTGCGATTTGAAATTTCCCGAATCAGCTTGACAATCCGCCACGGGCTCCTACGGTCCGTTCCCCAACCTTCCGCGTCATGAAAGTCCTTTCCTCGCTCGCCTCCGCCAAACGCCGCCACGCCGATTGTCAGGTCGTCAAGCGCAAGGGCACCGTCTACGTGATCTGCAAGTCGAATCCGAAGTTCAAGGCGCGCCAAGGAGCGACTCCGGGCACCCGGCTTTCGAAAAAGGGACTGTGATCCCGATCTCGGGAAATCCCGGTCTATCGATTGGGGGTTCTCGTGTTTGAGCACATGGGCAGTGGCGTTTGATGCGCTTCATTCGTGCGCTGCTTCCGTCCGATGAATCGCGGATTCAGCGCGGCACGAGCACGAGATGATTGCGCACGACGCGGTTCCACTCGGGACGCTGCGTCAGCGGTCCGCCCGCGACCGACGGGCCAATCCACAATTCCGACGACCGCCCGCCATCGAGATTGAGCGCGTGGCGCACGGGCCATCCCGCGGGGCCGTCTTGCGCGAGCGCGCGTCCCAGTGCCGCCAGCGTGCAAGGTGAGGTGCGGCCCATCCACCATCGGTCGCCGCCATCCCAGACGAGCACGGTGCGCACGGCGGGTTTCATCTCATCGAGTCCGGCGACGACGCGTCGGTCCGCGACAAGCATCGGCCCGGCTTGGAGCAGCCCGCGCATCCCGCGTGCCGATCCGCGATCGAAGAGGTGTCGGCGCACCAGCATCATCCGTCCGCTCCGGTTCTCGCACCAGATGCCGGCACCCAGTGAGGAGGCCGCATTCCATGTGCCGGACATCCGATGGTCTGCGACGACCGCGCCCAGCGGATCGCCCTCCGGCGTGAAGAAGCCGGCATTCACCGCGCAAAGTCCGCCCGCGTGCGCGGCCGCCGCGGCCGCATTGCCGAACCGCGAGCCAGGGCCATCCGGTTGATCGACGACGACTAGACGATGGCTCCGTGCGTCGAAGGCGACACCAGTGAAGGCAATGTCCGCGAGCCTCGCCGTGCGGAGTGTCGGCGCGAAGGGCGCGGATCGCGGACGATCCAGCGGAAGGTCGACCTGCGGGGGTTGCGCGGCGGCGGGATGCGCTCGATGCGGCGGCGGATTCGCGCGGATCGGACTTGGCCCCGGATCGGCCACCGGTGTGCATCCGGCGACGATCGCGAGCGACGCCGCAAGCCACCCGCGCAGCGGGAATGGCCGACCCGGTCTCCGGCTCGCAGGCCGTGATTTTGGCGGGAATGCGCCGAAATCCATCGAAATCCGGGGTTTGCCGATCGGTCCGGGCTTCAGGAAATTTCGTGATTCGGCGGATTGACAAGCCCGGCCGGTCCGCGCAAAGTCCGCGCCCCTGTCCGGGGTTGCCCCTGGATTTCCATCTTCAGTTCCACCGGCCACGGTCATGAGCAAACGCACCTATCAGCCTTCCAAGCGCACCCGCAAACAGCAATTCGGATTTCGTGCCCGCATGGCCAGCAAAGCCGGCCGCGACATCCTGCGCCGCCGCCGCCAGAAAGGTCGCAAGCGCCTCGTGCCGAAGGGCGTCGAGATTCCGTTCAAGCGCCACACGGTGCAGCACGGTTGAGGCCGCGGCCATCCCGCCGGACGTGCGCGGCCCATTCCGCCATGCGACTGCCGCGCAGCCACAGCATGACCAAGCGCGCGGAGTTTCTCCGCGTCAAGCAAACCGGTCGTGCCAAAGCCGGGCGCTTCGTGGTGGTCAGCACGCTCGAGGATGCTTCGCTCGGTCACTTGACGACCGGGTTCATCACCACGCGCCGGATCGGCAAGGCGCACGACCGCAACCGCGTGCGCAGGCGCTTGCGGGAAGTCGTCCGCGCCCATGCGCCGGCATTCGCCGATCTCCGGCGCTATCTGGTGACGATCGCGCGTCCGGGTGCCGCGCAAGCGGACTTCGCACAGCTCGAAGCCGATTGGCTCAAGCAGGCGCGCCGACTTGGCCTGATCTCGCGATCCGGAGAACCGCAACCGTGATGCGAAACGCGGTCATCGCCCTGATCTGCGGATGGATCCGGCTCTACCAGCGGATCCTCAGTCCGGTGCTGCACGTGCTCGCCGGCCCGTCCGCGGGCTGCCGGTTTTCCCCGACGTGTTCGGAGTATGCGTTGCGCGCCGTCGAGCTGCATGGCCCGCTCGGCGGATTGTGGCTCGGCATTCGCCGGATTTTGCGCTGTCATCCCTGGGGGGGTGGCGGCTATGACCCCGTCCCGCCGGGTCGTGCGTCGCGCGAATCCGGACACAGCCACTGAGATCCACCTTCCATCATGTACGACCGCACCACTTGGATCGTCCTCGCCCTCTGTGGCGCGCTCCTGGCCGGCAACCTGTATTACTCGGGCAAACAACAGCAACATCTGCGCGAGCAGGAGGCCCGCGAACGGGCGCTGCGCCAGAGTGAGACCGCGACACCTGCCGCGACGCCAGACGCCGCGACACCCGACGTCGCGACGCCGGAGACCACCGCCGGGCTCACCGTCGAGACACCACCGCCCGCCGAGGAATCACTCGTCTTCCTCGAAAACGACCGCATCGCGTTCACGCTCACCAATCTTGGCGGCGGGGTGAAGCACGCGGAACTCAAGGATGAGTTCCAAGTCGGCAGCCGCACCGAGCGCGTGCGGATCAACCGCTTCGGCAGCGGACCGGTCGGCGCGCTCGCCCGCCAGTCCGGTGCGGCGCTCGATGCCACCACCTACGCGTATCTGCCCGGCGAATCGGTCGACGGCCGCAAGGCGGTGTACATCGCCCGCCTGCCCTCCGGTCTTGTTGCGAAGAAAATTTTCACGCTCGCGGACGGCACCGATGCCGGTGCGCCGTACCTGCTCGATCTTGAGATCGCGTTGGAGAATGCCGCGGGCGATTCGCTCGATCTCGCCGATTGGAGCGTCTTCCTCGGCGAAGCCTCGCCGCTTTATCAAGCCGAGTGGCCGCAGCAGACCGGATTTTTCCACCGCGAGGGCGGCGACATTCATTTCACCGATGGCGGCACGTTCAAGGGTGGTTGGTTTTCCTCGGCGAAATCCGTGGTCCATACCGGCGAGTCGATCCTCGAGTTCGCGGGCGTCACCAACCAGTTCTTCGCCACCGTCCTGCAACCCGCCGAGGCGGCCGTCACGTCCCTGTGGGCGCGCTCCAGCCAGGTCTCGATCGGCGACGCGCAAAAACCGGTGACGTCGGTGCGCGCCGGCCTGCGCTTTCCGGCACGCGAATTGCGGCCTGCCGATCAAACCACGCTGCGCTACCGGTTGTTCATCGGTCCGAAACACAACCCGATGCTCCGCAAGATGGAGAACCGGTGGGGCGAGGGATGGGGCGATGTGATGCAGTACGGCTGGTTCGGTTTCGTCTCGCGTCCGCTCAACTGGCTGCTCAACAGCTACCACCACCTGCTCGACAGCATCGCGAAAAACTGGTCGTGGGGCCTCGCGATCATCCTCCTCACCATCACCGTGCGCTTCATCATCTGGCCGCTGCACGCGAAATCGACGCACACGATGAAGCGCATGGCCAAGCTCAAGCCGGAGATGGACAAGCTGCGCGAAAAGTACCCGAACGACCCCAACAAGCTCAACACCGAGATGATGGGGCTTTACCGGAAATTCGGCATCAACCCGCTCGGCGGCTGCCTGCCGATGTTCATCCAGATCCCGGTGTTCTTCGGCTTCTACCGCATGCTGCAGTACGCGGTGGAACTCCGCGGTCAGCGCTTCCTGTGGGTCGACGACCTGTCGCAGCCCGACACGGTCTGGCACCTCGCCGGCATCCCGCTCAACCTGCTGCCGATTGTCATGGCGATCACCAGCTTCCTGCAGATCAAGATGACGCCGATGACCGGTGACAAGCTGCAGCAGCGCATCATCCTGCTGATGCCGCTGATGTTCTTCTTCTTCTGCTACAACTTCGCTTCGGCGCTCGCACTCTACTGGACCACGCAGAACTTGTTCTCGATCGGTCAGACCTGGCTGATGGGCAGGATGCCCGAGCCCGAACTCAAACCGCGGAAGGGTGCGGGCAAGTCGTGGGTGCAGCGCATGGCCGAGCGCCAGGCCGAACTGGAAAAACAGCGCCGCGAGGGCGGCATGCGCAACGTCACACCCGACGCGAAGAAAAAACGCCCGCCGCGCACCGGCGGCGGTTGAGCCGGGGAAAGAACCCATCGCGCAAGCGCTCGTCGATGGGGTGGCTCAGCCCGCCCCGAACACGCGCAAGGCGACTTGCCGCAGACCTTCGAGCGTGATGTCCGGATCGACGCACTCGATTTCCGGCAGACCTCTGGCGATCAGCGCCGCATCACCACCGGTGGCGATGATGTGCGGGGTTCCTTCCATCTCGGCCCGCACGCGGGCGAGGATTTCACGCACCAGCCCGCGATAGCCGATCACCGCGCCCGCCTGCATCGCGTGCTCGGTGGATTTGCCGATCGCCGACAGCGGTTCTTCGATTTCGATGCGCGGCAACAGCGCGGTCTTCTGCGGCAGGTAGCCGGACATCGCGCCCAAGCCCGGTGCGATCACGCCGCCGCAATACGCGGGTGCGGCCGAGATGACGTCGAAGGTCACCGCAGTGCCGAAGTCGATCACGATCGCCGGTGCCCCGTGGCGCGCCGCCACCGCCGCCGCGTTCGCCAGGCGGTCGGCTCCGATCTGCGCGGGCAGGGGATAGTCGATGCCGATGCCGAGCGGACTCCGGTGTCCGAGCCGATGCACCGCAACGCGCCGACCCAGCACGTGCTCGATCAAGTCGCCCTTGGCCGGCACCACCGAGCCGACCACCACCGCGTCGAATGCCACACCTTGCAGCACCGCGCTCAACGTTTCCTCCGCAAGCTCCGCCGTCGGGAGGGTCGCCCGCCACGTGCCAAGGCCGCCAGCGTCGCCGAGTGCCAGCTTGGTGCGCGTGTTCGAGTTGTCGATGAGCAGCCAGTTCATGATCCCCAGCGATGGCTGGTGTGGTCGCGGGATTGCCGGTGTTCCAGATCCGGGATGCCGCGCTTGCTTTTCAAACGCAACACGCCCTGACCGACCTCCAACCCGAGTTTGCCCTCGAGGTCGGCCCGCTCCAGCCAGAACTTGAGCCAAAGCTCCCGGGGCTGGCCGGTCTCACCCGTCACTCGCAGGTCCGCAGGGGTCAGAGTCCGACCGTCGTCGAGCCGCAGCCGCAGCGGGGTCGCCAGAAGATCCGCTGGCGCCGGGTCGGCCCGCAGATGGACATCGAGCCAGAAATACCCGAGATCGCGCTGCACCCGGGTGGCAACCACCCGACAGCCCGCCGCCGGATCGGGCCGCCCATCATACGGCTGCAGCCAGCTCCACAGGGCGAATGCTCCCGCCAGGGCGAAACCAATGACGAAAAACCGGGGAATCCAACGCGGTTTCGGGCTCGGTACAGGACTGACGGAGCTGGTGATGGCCGGGAAATTCGGTGGTTTTGGCCCCGCCTCCAAGACTTTTGTGAGTGGGAATCTCATCGAAAAATCCCCGATTTGATGGGAAAATCCGCCCAAATGAGGCGAATTTTCGCGTAATTCCGCCATTCACGCTTGCCACGTCGGGTGCTGTACTTAGATTGCCGCCAACGGACCTGCCAATCCGTGCACGAAAAAAGTGCTGGACAGATTCTTCGGAAATGTTGATTTTCATTTTCACGGAACGAGTTCAGCGGCTTTTCGAAGCGCGCGGGACGCACACTCCGCCCGTTCGACACTGCCCGAATCCACGGCGCAGCAAGGACAAAGCAGCAACCGAAAACCAAAACAACACCATGCAACACTACTGCAAAACCATTGGCGCCCTGGCCGCTGCCTCCGCCCTTGTGGCCGGCATCGCTACGGCGGAAGTCGAATATGAAATCAGCACGGGTTACTCCTCGATGTACCTGTGGCGCGGCCTCGACCTCGGTGACGACCTCGTCGAGACGAGCCTCGACGTGGCAACCGAGTACAACGGCCTCGACCTGAGCGCGGGCGCCTGGTACGGCAGCATGGATAATCATCCAAGTGAGGCGAACGATGAGCTTGACCTTTACGGTGAGGTCGCCAAGGACCTCGGTTTCGCCACCGCCGGTCTTGGATACATCATGTATCATCGCACAGAAGAAGGTGGCACCGTGGACGACTCTCAAGAACTCTACGTCTCGCTCTCGCGCGACCTCGGCTTCGCTCAAGCAGCGCTCGCCTATTACTGGGACCTCGAAAGCGACAACGACGGCTACAGCTCGCTCAGCCTCAGCCGTGGTTTCGAACTCAGCCAGTGCCTCACCCTCAACACGGGTGTGACCTACGGATACCTCGTGGAGCAAGGTCAGTCGGCTCACCTCACTGCCCGGGTTGCACTTGACTATGCCTTCCGTGAAAACGCCACCATCTCGCCGTTTGTCGCCTACTCGACGGACATGAATGGTGACAACGACACCGTTTACGGCGCAGGTGACCTCGACGCCAAAAACTACGTCGTCGGTGGTGTTTCCCTGAACGTGAAGTTCTAATCCATCCCTGCGAATTCACTCAACCCGGAGCGGCTGCGCGAGCAGCCGCTCCTTTTTTGTGCCCCGATCGAGCCTGCCGGACGATGGAGATGTCGTAAAAGGCCTACTTTGGCATGGTGAGTGCTTTGCAGGGAATGAACGTGTAATCAGCCGGGTAGTGTCCGTGCGGATCAACACTTCGGAACCAACGAAAAACCACCATGAACAAGATTACAAAATTCGCATTCGTTTTAATCGCGGTGACGGCGGGGAATTGCGGTCGCTCTGCGGCAGAGGTCGCCTACGAAGCCCACGTCGGCTATGCCTCGATGTATCTCTGGCGTGGCCTCGACCTCGGTGACGACTTGGTCGAGACCGGGCTCGATGTTTCCGGTTCATGGCGTGGTTGCGATCTCAATGCCGGAGCTTGGTTTGGATCCTTCGACAATGCGCCTGCCGGCAATGACATGGAGCTCGACCTCTATGGCGGAATATCCCGGGATTTTGGTCCGTTCACCGCATCCATCGGCTACATCTTCTACCACTTCGGCAATGTGTCGCCCACCATCGATGCCCAAGAGGTCTGCTTCACCGCATCGCGTGACTTTGGCTTTCTGGAGGCCAGCGTGAATTGGTACTGGGACATCGAGACCGACAACGACGGATATTCCGACTTGGCGCTGTCGAAGGGATTCGAGTGCTCGGATTCACTGACGTTCCATGTGGAAAGCAGGTACGCATGGTTGGTCGAGCAGGGCATCGATGCGGCTTGGATGTCCCGTGCTTCTTTGGATTGGGAGTTTTGCGAGAAGATGGTGTTGTCCCCGTTCGTCACCGTGTCCCTGGCATTGAGTGACGACGCGGGATACACCGCTTCCGGGAATGAATGGGTTTCGGGGTTGTTGCTTTCATTCGGTGACTGAACCGGGGGGTGATGGATACCGAATGATCCCGAGCGGCCGCCGCAAGGCGGTCGCTCCACGTTTCGGGGTGATCCATTCGGCCATTCCTTCCGGCTTGGCAGGGTGGTCGCATCGCGGATGATCGGCCCATGGTTCTGGGACTGGATGTGTCGACGCAATCGATCACCGCGCTGGTGATGGATCCGGAGCGCGGATCGATTGTCGATCGTGAGTCGGTTTCATTCGGAGCCGATCTTCCGCAGTATCAGGCACCGCACGGGTTCATTGCGGGCGGGGCGGCTGGCGAGGTGCACGCGGATCCGCGGATGTGGCTCGACGCGTTGGACCTGATTTTCGCGCGTCTGGGGCGGTCGTTCGATCTCTCGCAAGTCACGATGATCGCGGGGTCGGGTCAGCAACACGGATCGGTGTATCTCGATGCGGACTTCGAGGCGCGGCTGGCTTCGCTCGATCCGGCCGCGGGTCTTGCCGCACAAATCGCCCCGTCGCTCACGCGCCGCACCTCACCCATCTGGATGGACACCTCGACGACCGCCGAGTGTCGTGAAATCGCGGCGGCGGTCGGCGGGGATGACGAGCTGTGCCGACGCAGTGGTTCGGTGGCGGTCGAGCGGTTCACTGGCCCGCAAATCCGGAGATTTTGGAAAGGTGATGGCGCCGGGTACGCGGCCACGCGGCACATGCATCTGGTGAGTTCATTCATCGCCTCGGTGCTGGCCGGGCGGTCCGCGCCGATCGATTTCGGCGATGCGGCCGGCATGAACCTGCTCGACCTCGCGGCCTTCGAGTGGGATCCGCGCTTGGTGGATGCGACCGCGCCGGGCTTGATGGAAAAAATGCCGCCTGTGATGCCGACCGCCACGGTGATCGGTGTGATTTCGCCGTACTGGGTTGAGCGGCATGGATGCTCTGCCGCTTGTCGTTGCGCGATGTTCACTGGCGACAACCCGGCGTCGTGGATCGGCATGGGGGCCGGGCGTCCGGGCGAGCGGGTGATTTCGCTGGGCACGAGTGACACGTTGTTCGCCGCGATCGACGAGCCGCGCACCGACCCGCAGGGGTTTGGTCATGTCTTTGGCAATCCGGCGGGCGGTTACTTGTCGCTGCTTTGTGTCCGCAACGGATCGCTGGCGCGCGAGGCGTTGCGCGACCGGCACGAGCTCGATTGGCAGGCATTCGATCGCGAGGCGCTCGATCGTACGCGGGATGCGGCGGGCGCGAACCTGATGCTGCCGTTCTTCGGTCCGGAGATCACGCCCCGCGGCGATGTTGGCGGACCGATCCTGCGTGGCAGTGCGGCATTCGAATCGGGCGGTCGGCCGGATCTGGAAGTGCGCGCGCTGCTCGAAGGGCAGTTCCTCAACATGCGTCTGCATGCGCAGTGGATGGGCCCTGCGGCGGAGAGGATCCTGCTCACCGGTGGTGCCTCGGCCAACGATGGCATCGCCGGGATCGTTGCCGACGTGTTCCAGGCACCGGTCGAGCGGTTGGAGACCGGCGACTCGGCGGCGTTGGGTGCGGCATTGCTTGCCGCTGCGGCGGCCGGGCACGACCTCGGCGGCTTGCAGGCGAAGTGTTGCCGCCGCGACGTCGGTCCGCGCATCGAGCCCGATCGCTCGCTGGCACCGGTGTATGACGACGCACTCGTGCGATTCCGCCGATTGCTGGAGGAAACCCGGGACATGCCCGGCAAGACTGCAGGCCAGTCCGCCGCGGGTTGACCGCCGCAGGGCGGGGGATTACGCTGGCCACCGATGTCGATTCTTTCGCATGCCAACCGGTTTGTTTGCGACCTCGTGGCCTACGAGCCGGGCAAACCGATCGATGAAACCGCCCGCGAGCTGGGTCTCGAGCCGTCGCAGATCGTCAAGCTCGCGTCGAATGAGAACCCGCTCGGTCCGTCGCCGCTTGCCAAGGAGGCGATGCGGCGCGAACTCGAGGAGGCGCACATCTACCCGGACGGCGGTGCCTTCCGCCTGCGCAGCGCGATCGCCGAAGCCAATGGTCTCGACCGCGCGAATGTCGTGATCGGCAACGGATCCAATGAGATCATCGAATTGCTCTGCCACAGTTTTCTCAACACGCGCACCTCGCTGATCGCCGCCGAGCATGCGTTCGTCGTCTACAAGCTGATGGCCACGCTCTTCGGTGCCCGCTACATCGAAGTGCCGGATCCCGGGTTCGTTCATGATCTCGACGCGATGGCCGCGGCGATCGACCACGACACCCGGCTCGTCTTCATCGCCAACCCGAACAACCCGACCGGAACGATGGTTGGGCAGCAGGCGATCGACCGCTTCATGGACCGCCTCCCTGATCAGGTGATCGCCGTTTTCGACGAGGCGTACTACGAATTTCCCGATGAGAAGCCCGACACCCTGCGCTATGTGCGCGAAGGCCGCAACGTCTGCGTGCTGCGGACGTTTTCCAAGATCCACGGATTGGCGGCGCTGCGCGTCGGCTACGGCCTCGCTCCCGAATCGCTCGCCGGCATCCTGCAGAAGGCGCGTCAGCCATTCAACGTCAACGCGATCGCCCAGGCCGGCGCGCTCGCTGCGCTCGCCGATGGCGATCACCTCCGCGAAACGCTGCGTGTCAACCGCGAGGGCCTCGCGTTTTACGAAGAAGCCTTCCGCCGGCGCGGTCTCGAATTCGTGCCGAGCCACGCGAACTTCGTGTTGGTCCGGACGGGCGACGGCGACCGCGTGTTCCGCGAAATGCTCGCCCAAGGCGTGATCGTGCGGGCGATGCGCGGCTACAAGCTGCCCGACTGGGTGCGTATCTCAGTGGGAACACCGCAGGAGAATCGTCGCTGCCTCGAAGTGCTCGACGCCGTGCTGCCCACCGCCGTCACTTGAGATGACGTCCGTCGTTCCCGATTCTCGCACGACGATTGCCGCGATCGCCACGGCACCGGGCGTCGGCGCGCTGTCGCTGATCCGCCTGTCCGGTCCGGATGCGGTGCGTATCGCCGACCTCGCCAGCGACGGCAGGGTTTCCGGACAACCCGCGCGGCATCTGCGGCATTGCGTGATTCGCGATGCCTCGGGCGGGACGATCGACGATGGTCTGATCGCGCGTTTCGAGGCACCGCACAGCCAGACCGGCGAGGATGCGGTCGAATTCACCGGTCATGGCGGGATCCTGGTGACGCGCGAAGTGCTCCAGCGCATTCTCGAATGCGGTGCGCTGCCTGCGGGGCCGGGTGAGTTCACCCAGCGCGCGTTTCTCAACGGCCGCATCGACCTGACCCAGGCTGAGGGGGTGATGGACCTGATTTCCGCGCAGTCGCGGCTCGCGCTGCGCGCGGCGCGCAGCCAGATGGAGGGCGTGCTCGGCAAACGCACCGCCGTCGCGCGCGACGCGCTGCTCGAAACGCTGGCGCACCTCGAGGCATGGATTGATTTTCCGGAAGAGGACATCGACCCGAAAAGCGGCGCGCAACTGTGCTCGTCGGTGCGCGCCGTGCTCGACGAGGTTGACGCGCTGCTCGCCACCGCGGACCAAGGGCGCGTCCTGCGCGAGGGCGTGCGCACCGTCATCACCGGCGAGCCGAACGTCGGCAAGTCGAGCCTGCTCAACCGGCTGCTCGGCTGCGAGCGCGCCATCGTCAGTGAGACAGCCGGGACAACGCGCGACACGATCGAGGAAACCATCCACTTGCGCGGGATCCCGCTGCGTCTCGTCGATACCGCCGGCGTGCGCGACGCTGCGGATCAGGTCGAGGCCGAGGGGATTCGCCGCACGCTGCACCAGATTGAGTCGGCCGATCTCGTTCTCGCCGTCGCTGATGCGAGTCGGCCCATGCCTGCGATGTCCGCTTTGCCAGAGACTGCTGCGAACCGGATCCTGGTACTCAACAAATGCGACCTCGGCGAGGACGCGTCGTGGCAGGGCGTCGATGCCGTGCGTCTTTCCTGCGCTACCAGCGCGGGATTCGATGGGCTGTCCGACCGCATCCGCGACTCGCTGCATTTCGGCGAGGTCGACTGGGGTGAGCACGCGGTGGCGGTGAATGCCCGCCATCGCGACAGCCTGATGCGCTCGCGTGGCGCGCTGCTTGCCGCACTGGGCCTGCTCGAATCCGGCGGACACGATCCGGAGTTGGCGGCGATTGATCTGCGCGAAGCGCTCGACGCGCTCGGTGAGATTCCCGGCCGGGTCGACACCGAGGACTTGCTGGGCGTGATCTTCAGCCGCTTTTGCATCGGCAAGTGAATGCCCGCCTGTGCGTCACACCTTGCCGATGATGCGTGCGTGATCGAAATCGTAGGGCGTCATCTCGAGCAGCACGATGTCGCGCTCACCAAGCAACAGACGATCCGCGACGCAGGCTTTCGACAGATGGGCGAGCACCTGTTTGCCGTTCGGCAATTCGACGAGATAGAGCACGTCGTCACGGCGATCGACGACCTTGCCTTGGGTGTGGACCGGCGTGTCTGGCATGGCGGGCACGGCAATTGCATCCGCCCGCGCGACGGATGCCAATGCCGATGTGGTTTGTCAGCGAGAGGTGCGTGCTTCTCCGGCTGCTGATCACCTCCCGTCAAGCGTCGCAAGATGCTTCCACAGATGCCGATTTTCCCAGCATTGGAAAGGATTTGCCGTCGATCATCCGGATCCACGCTTGTCCCGCCGGGCTTGGGGACTATCATGGCCGCCGTTCCATGAACATCATCATCGTCGGCGCGGGCGAGATCGGCAGGCACCTCGCTTCCGTGCTGTCCCAGGAAAGCCATACGATCTCCGTGATCGAAAAAGACGAGGCGATCGCCCGCGAACTCGAGCAGTCGATCGATGCCAAGGTGATCCACGGCAACGGGTCGAGCGTGCAGGATCTGGTCGAGGCCGACATCGACGGTTGCGGTTTGTTCCTTTCGCTGACCTCCTCCAACACGGCCAACCTGATGTCGGCGTCGATCGCCAAGAGCATGGGGGTGTCGAAGGTGGTGAGCCGCGTGCACCCCGGACTACAGCGCGAGGAATGGTTGTTTGATTTCAAAGGCCACTTCGGCATCGACCACTTGTTCAGCTCCGAGCGCCTCACCGCGATCGAGCTGGCGAAATACGTCCGCAATCCGGATTCGCTCGTGATCGAGGAACTCGCCCGCGGCCGGATCGAACTGCAACAGGTCAGGGTGGGGGAGAAATCCGACGCCTGCGGCAGCTCGCTGAGACAACTGGCGGCACCGAAGGGCATCCGCATCGCGATGCTCGTGCGCGGCGACAAGCCGAAGGTCCCCGATGCCGACACGGTTCTCGAGAGCGGCGATCTGGTGACGATCTTCGGCGAGCCGAACCGGCTCCGCGATTTCTCGGCGCGCATCCAGGGCGGCAGGCAGAAGCCCGACCGCCTCAAGGTCGTGATCTTCGGCGGCAACGAGTACGGATTCTCGCTCGCCCAGATGCTCGAAAGCATCGACTGCGACGTGCGCATTTTCGAAAGCGATGCAAAACTCTGCTCACGGCTCACCGACCGCCTGATCAACACCACGGTCATCCACGCCGATGCGACGATGGTTGCCGAGCTGCAGGAAGAACAGGTCGGCGAGGCCGATTTCTTCATCGCGACGAGCTCCGACGACGAGGACAACGTGATGTCCTGCCTGCAAGCGCACACGCTTGGCACGAAAAACTGCCTCACCCTGATCCATCGCGCGGACTATGCGTCGGCGATTTCGGCCAGCGGCAGGCAGCTCGGCATCCGCGCGGCGGTGAGCCCGCGCGAGGCCACCCGCCGGGAGATCCAGCGCTTCATCACCGACCACCGGCATCATCTCGTCAAATCCTTCGACGGAATCGACCTGATCGAAACTGACGTTGCCAAAGGCTCGATCGCCGCGGGCCACATGGTCCATGAGGTGCGCTGGCCGCCGGGCGTCGTCCTCGTCGGGCAGATGCGCGGCATCCACGCCGACGTCCCCGGCCCGGATGACGTGCTGATGGCCGGCGACCACTTGTACGCCGTGGTCGCGCGGGATTCGGTGAAGCCGTTCACGCGCCTGCTCGAGGCCTGATGTCCATCCGATCCCTCCCCCCAGATGAATCACCGCTTGGTCTGCCGAATCACAGGCATTCTGCTGCTGTTGGTGGCTGCGGCCATGGCTGCCTGCGGGGTGTTTGCGCGTTTGGATCCGGTCGCTGGTGACGAACCGGCGATGCGCGCCCTGTTTCAGTCCGCGCTGCTATCGGCGGTGGTCGGTTCACTGCTGGTGCTCGCCGGTGGTGTCGCCCGCCTCGGTCAACGCATTCCGCGGCGCGAGGCGGTGGTGATCGTCGGTCTCGGCTGGTTGCTCAGCAGCGCCTTTGGCGGGCTGCCCTATCTCCTGTGCGCGCCCGGCATGAACGCGGCCGGCGCGTTTTTCGAATCGGCCTCGGGATTCACGACCACCGGTGCCTCGGTGATGTCCGACATCGAGGCCTGGCCGCGCGGAATCCTGCTGTGGCGCTCGGTGACGCAGTGGCTCGGTGGCATCGGCATCCTCGTGCTGTTCGTCGCCGTGCTGAGCTACCTCGGCGTCGGATCCAAATCATTGTTTCAAAACGAATCGTCATTCCGCGGCGGTGAGTCCGGCAATGCGAGAATCCAGGACACGGCGCTTTCCATCCTCAAGATTTACCTCACGCTGTCGGCTTTGTGCGCGATGGGACTGCGTGCGATGGGACTCAGTTGGTTCAACGCGGTGTGCCACACGATGACTGTCGTCTCCACCGGGGGATTCAGCACACACAACAACAGCGTCGGATACTACTCGTCGTGGAGCAACGGCTGGCTCATCGAGGTGTGGCTGGTTGTCTTCATGTTCCTCTGCAGCCTGAACTTCCTGCTCTATGTCGTGCTGCTTCGGAAAAACTGGAAGCGCCTTGCCAGCGAGGAGGACGCGAGGTGGCTGCTCGGCATTTGCCTGGTCTTTACGCTGCTGATCGCCGGCGGCAGGGCGATTTCCAGTGATGCGGAGTTCCTGTCCTCGTTGCGCGGGACGCTTTTTACCGTTGTTGCAGTGGTGTCGACCACCGGTTTCGCCACGGTCGACTACGAGCCATGGCCGGGTTGGGCGCGAATGATCCTCGTGTTGCTGATGCTCATCGGCGGATGCGCGGGCTCGACATCGGGTGGTCTCAAGCTTGGCCGCATGCTCGTGTTCCTCAAGTCCGCACGTCATGAAATCGTCCGCGCGTTCCGGCCCAATGTGGTCTTCAGTCTCAAGGTGAATGGCAACACGCTCGACTCCGATGCCCGGGCGCGCACCGTGTTCTTTATCGCGATGTACCTGATGATCATCGTGCTTTCGACCTTCGTCATGTCGGTGCTCGAAGCGGGTGCGAATGTCTCGCTCGAAACCTGTGCGAGTGCCGTGCTCGCATCGGTCTCAAACATCGGACCGGGACTGGATGCGGTCGGCCCGATGGACAACTTTGGCCACCTCACGCCTGCGTCGCAGGTGTTTCTGGGCTGGTTGATGTTGCTCGGCAGGCTCGAACTGTTCGCGCTGCTGGTGCTGTTCTTTCCCAGTGCCTGGAGACGGTTCTGAGCGTAATGCCGCCAAACAAACAAGGCGGCCATGAGGCCGCCTTGATGGTTGGTCCAAGGTGTGCGTCGGTTGCGCGATGTCACCAGACGCTCTGGCTGACGTAAATGACGTCGTAGGGCCTGACGTCGAACGGCCGACTTTCCGCGCCCACAAGGGTGTCGTTGAGGTTGAGGACGTAGCGTTGCTGGCTGTCGTCCCGCCAGCGACTGACGGTAGATGCTCGCGTGTGAACGTCGGCGAGCGTGGTCTTTGTCGCAATGTCGCAGCCTCACCGCGGGCACGGCGGCTTGGATCGCATCCATGCCACCGGTCCATTCGGGACGCCGATGCCGATTGGTGCCATTGTGTCCTTGATCGCACCAACTGCGGATGCGCGCGGCCACCGCGGCGTCGTTTGTCACCACCGCACCCGCATGGCCGAGCGCACCCGGATTGTTCTCCGGATGAAATCCGAAACAACCACAGTGGCCGAGTGATCCGGCCCTGCGTCCGTGGTCATCCGCACCAAGCGCGTCGGACGCGTCTTCGATCACGGAAATACCGCTCTCGTGCGCGATTGCGAGAATCGGATCGATCTCCGCCATCTGGCCGAACAGATGCGAGGGAATCACCGCTTTTGTCCGTGTGCCGACGGCGCGGGCGAACGCCTCCGGATCCATCGTGTAGGTGTGCGGATCGATGTCGGCGAATACCGGACGCGCGCCGACGAGCAGAATTGCTTCGAGCGTTGATGAGGAAGTCATCGGTACAGTGATCACCTCGTCACCGCGGCCGATCCCATGGGCGAGCAAGGCGAACCAGAGGGCCTCGGTGCCGCTGCCGACCGCCACCGCATGCGTGGTGCCGCAGGCTTCGGCCAGAGCATGCTCGAATGTGTCGATGGCGTTGCCGGAGCAGGATGCTCCCGATGAGACCACCTCACCGATCGCGCGCATGAGTTCCGCGCGCTGCCGTGCGTTCCTTGCCTTGAGGTCGACGTAGGGAATGTTCATTCGTCGGAGTGCGGGTGCGGTCCGGTCACGCTGCCGCCCTTGGTCGATCGGCTCGATTGAGCGCCGAAACCGGATGCGGGGCGGGTGTTCTGATCTCCGTTGGCGCGTTTCATCGGCTGCTGCGTGTGGAGTGTCGCCACTCCCCGACTGCAAACCACTGGCAACGGCTTCCGGCCCACCGCGCGCCCTGAAAACCGGTTGGCTTGCAGCGGCTGACGGAAGGTGCGACGATCATGCCACGATCCGTCGTTGCTTGAACTACGTGAAGGCGTGAAGGGCGATGCCCCGATCCCGGCTTGCCATCCGTCGCGACATCCCCGCAATCCGCTTGTCATCATCCGCCGTCGGGTCACACTCGCGCACAGCTCATGATACCACTGATCCCCATTCTCATGATTGTCACCGGACTGCACGCATCCGCCGCTGAAGGCATTCACTCCGCATGGAACGAGGTCGCCGACGCCGACCGCCACCTCATGGGCGACTATGAGGGCGAGTGGATCGATCCGCCGAAGAACCACTACTTCGAGATCAACCGACCGGTCGCGGCACAGGTGGTCAACATCCGCGACGGCGAGTATGCGCTGCGGTTCTTCCAGGAGCACGACAAGCGCGCCGATCTCTACTTCGACGGGCCGGGCCGTCTGGTCGACGGCGAGATCCGGTTTTCGCAAAACGGGTGGAGCGGCGCGGTCGCGCGCGACGGACTTGCCGGCCATCTGGACCTTGGCGACAAGGGGCTGGTCCGATTCGCGTTGAAGAAGTCCGTGCGCACGTCGCCGACGCTCGGAATGAAGCCGCCGACGGGCGCGGTCGTGTTGTTCGACGGCCGGAATTTCGACGCGTGGCGGCACGAGGATGATCGTCCGGTGAGCTGGCACCTGCTCGAAAACGGCGTGATGGAAGTGCGCAGCGCGAAAAGCGATGAAGACCGCGGCAAGGGAATCGGCGGCGACATCTTCACCAAACAATCGTTCGGCGATTGCAGGATCCACCTCGAGTTCCGCTATCCGGTCGATCCGGGGAAATCCGGCCAAGCCCGGGGCAACAGCGGGTTTTTCTTCCAGAAGGATTACGAGATCCAGATTCTCAACTCCTACGGCTTGCAAGGGCTGTGGAACGAATGCGGTGCCTTGTACAAGGCACTGCCGCCGCAGGTGAATGCCGCGCGTCCGCCGATGGAGTGGCAGACGTACGATGTGGTCTACAAGGCGTCGGTCTGGAAGGACGGCAAAAAAGTCTCGGCACCGCGGATCACGGTGCGCCACAACGGTGTGTTGATCCACAACGACGTCGAGATCCCGCACGTCACCGCGTACGCCTTCGCCGCCCGCACGCGGGAGCCGCAGGGTGACGGACCGATCCGCTTGCAGGATCACGGCGATCCGGTGCAGTTCCGCAACATCTGGATCGTCACGAACCGGTAGGTGTACCTTAGAGCATTTTGCTCAGATCTGCAGCCGGTGGTTGGATGTGAGTGTGGGAAATGTGCGGCTTCGCCGGATTTGAAAAAAGCGGAATCTGTTGCCCATCGCTGCGTTGTTGCCCAGTCGTGGATGTCAATCCACTTCATCGCAACGCCTTGCACTGGCCAACCTCTTCTCGCTCCACCGGCGACACCTTTTCGCAAACTGCTCTGAGGCGGCCATGTGCCATGGTGCGCGATGGCACCGGCAGCGCGCGACGACTCCCGTTGGGTGCGGCGCGTGATGCGTGCCAGCGATGCGCTCGATCTCGAGCCGGGCGTGTTCACTTGGACGGATCCCGCGGCGATCGCCCGCTCGTTGATGCGATCCGCCCGCGCGAGCACGCGCCGCAAGTCGACGCCGTTTCGTTCGGCGATGTCGATGTTGGTCTTTCACCTCAACCGCTGTGGTCGGCGGATGCCGCCTGAGCGGCGCGCTTGTCTCGAAGCAGCCAAGGACGAGCTCTGACGCATCGCGGGGCATGCCATGCCGTGATCGCGTCGCATGCCGCGCTTGGCGTGCGACCGCGGCCGTTGTCTGTTGTTGCGAAGACCGGACGCAACTCCGTGTTTTCATGCAAGGGTGAACAAGATGCCGTCGGTGTTGGTCGCACGATCATCGCGGGCGGCAGGGTCGTCGGGGTGGGTGCCCCGGCGGCCTCATCCCCGTGCGGTCATTGCAGACTGGACTGGAACGCCCCGCCTGCCAGCCGCGCGCGGGCTTCGCCGACGAGAAACAGCGAGCCCGCCATGAGAATGGGCCCGTTGCAGGCGGATGCGGCGTCGAACGCCGCGTCGAACGACTCGTGCAGCGAGTGTGGCGGCGCGTCGGCAGGCAGGAACGCGGCGAGCTGGTCGGCGGGCACAGCGCGCGGCGTGTCGACCGGACAGAGAAAGATGCGCGCGGCGAGCGGGGCGAGATGATGAAGGATGCCGCCGATGTCCTTGGCATCCACCGCGCTGAAGACGAGGTTGGGTTTCACTCCGGGGAATTCCTGGTTCCAGGTTTCCGCGAGTTGTGTCGCCGCGTGTGGGTTGTGCGCGCCGTCGAGCACGATTCCGGGGCGGATGCGCTCGAAGCGGCCGGGCCAGGACACGTGCGACAACCCGTGGCGGACGATGTCGGGGTTGAGCGGTAGTCCGGCGCGGTAGGCGGCGGCCACAGCCAGCGCCGCGTTCCATCGTTGATGCGTCCCTGCGAGTGCGACGTGGTAGCCATCGATCGGCTTGTCGATGAATTCGATTGGTGCGCGGCGTTCGTTGGCTTCTTGTTCGAGCACGATGGCGGCCGCGGGGTCCTGCGGCGCACAGATCACCGGTTTGCCCTCGACGATGATGCCGGCCTTTTCCGCGGCGATTTGCTCCAAGGTGTCGCCGAGCCACTGCATGTGGTCCATGCCGATCGGGGTGATCACGCAGACATCGGCTGGCACGGCGGTGGTCGCGTCGAGCCTGCCGCCCATGCCGGTTTCGAGTACGATCACCTCGCAGTCCGCGTTGCGGAACCAGCGCATCGCGAGTGCGAGCGCGATTTCAAAAAACGTCGGATGCGGGTCGAGCGACTCGCACAAAGCGCGTAACCGGGTGAGCATCGCCGCGCAGTCGTCCTCGGGGATTTCCACGCCCGACACGCGGATGCGCTCGCGGAAATCGACGAGATGCGGCGAGGTGAACAATCCCGTGCGTCGGCCGGATGCCCGCGCGATGCTGTCGATCATCGCGCAGGTGCTGCCCTTGCCGTTGGTGCCCGCGACGTGAATCACCTTCACCCCGTGCGCCGGATGCGCGAGAAACTCCCGCAACAACCGGCGCGGACCGTCGAGGCCCAGCTTGATGCCGAACATCTGGGTCGAGAACAACCAGTCGATCGCCTCGCGGTAGTGCATGGCTGCGGGCGACGGGCTGACCGGAGCATCCGCTTCGGGACGGCGGGGAAAATCTCAACCCGCGAAATTCGCGGCGACGACGTCCCAGTTCACCACATTCCAGAAAGCGGCGATGTAATCGGGCCGACGGTTTTGGTAATGGAGGTAGTAGGCGTGCTCCCAGACGTCCAGTCCGAGCAGCGGCGTGCCCGAGCATCCGGCAACGGCTTCACCCATCAGCGGCGTGTCCTGATTGGCGGTCGAGCAAACCGCGAGCGTGCCGCCGGATGTTTTCACCAACCATGCCCAGCCGGAGCCGAAGCGTGTCGCACCCGCTTTGGCAAAGGCGTCCTTGAACGCGACGAACGATCCGAAATCGCGGTCGATGGCCGCGGCGAGCGCACCAGTGGGGGTGGCCGCGCCGCCCGGAGCGATCACTTTCCAGAAAAACGAGTGATTCACATGACCGCCGCCGTTGTTGCGCACCGCCATGCGGATGTCCTCGGGCACCGAGGCGAGGTCGGCAACGAGATCCGCAGCGGATTTCGCCTCGAGCCCGTCCTTGCCGGTGATCGCGTTGTTGAGATTGGTGATGTAGGCTTGATGGTGTTTGGTGTGGTGGATTTCCATCGTCCTTGCGTCGATGTGCGGTTCGAGCGCTTGGTAGCCGTAGCCGAGTTCGGGGAGGGTGTGTGCCATGGTGGTGTGGGAGTTGGGTTGCGCGGCTCCGTCGGATTGGTTAGGGATGGGGGAGTCGCCGCGGACTTACGAAACCGAGCGACGCCCCGGCCGCAAGTGAAAACCGACCTGATTTCCACCACCATGACCCCGTACCTGCCCGAAATCCTCGCCTTGGCCGCGGGCCTGCTCGTCGGTTGGCTGGTGGCGCGGCTCGCAGCCGTGGGCAAACTCGCCGAGTTGCGCGCGCGGCTCGAGGGCGAGCGGGCCGCAGCCGGTGAAAAACAGGCCTTGCTGGAATCGGCCGAGGCCCGGATGTCCGATGCCTTCAAAGCGCTTTCGGCCGGCGTGCTCAAGGATTCCTCCGAGCAGTTCCTGCAACTGGCGAAGACTTCGTTGCGCGCGCAGACCGAGGAGGCCAAGGGCGAGATGGATCAACGCAAACAGGCGATTGAGTCATTTGTGAAGCCGATGACGGAATCGCTCGGCAAGTTCGAGGCGAGGATCGGTGACATCGAGAAGGCGCGCATCGATGCGTATGCCGAACTGCGCGAGCAAGTGCGCGCGCTCACCGACGGCCAGCTCGGGCTGCAGCGCGAGACGGCGTCGCTCGTCAAGGCGTTGCGCCAGCCGACCGGGCGCGGCCAGTGGGGCGAGCTGCAACTGCGCCGCGTCGTCGAGCTGGCCGGCATGCAGGAACACTGCGATTTCGAAACGCAGCACACGACGACCAACGACGAGGGCGCGCGCCTGCGGCCGGATCTGATCGTGCGCCTGCCCGGCGGCCGGGTGATCGTGGTGGATTCCAAAACGCCGATGGACGGGTATCTCGACGCGTACGAGGCGACCGATGACGTCGTGCGCGCCGACGCGCTGCAACGCCATGCGCGGCAGGTGCGCACGCACATCAGCCAGCTTGCATCGAAGAACTATGCGGCGCAGTTCGATCAGGCACCCGAGTTCACCGTGCTGTTTCTTCCAAGCGAATCGTTTTTCTCCGCGGCATTGCAGGTCGATCCGGGGTTGATCGAGCGCGGCGTCGATCACGGGGTGATTCTGGCGACGCCCACCACGCTGATCGCGCTATTGCGCGCGGTCGCTTACGGCTGGCGGCAGGAGGCGGTCGCGCAAAACGCGCGCGAGATCTCGAGCCTCGGCCGCACGCTGCACGAACGGATCGTCACGCTGGCCGGACACGTGGCCAAGCTGGGTCGGTCACTCGGTTCCGCAGTCGATCACTACAACAGTGCGGTCGGCTCGCTGGAGACTCGCGTGCTCGTCGCCGCACGCCGCTTCGAGGAGCTCAAGGCGGTTGCCGACGACGCGACGCCCGCCGCGATTGGCGCGGTCGACCGCAGGCCGCGGCTGCCGCAGGACGGTGTCGCGGCCGACCTTGCCGCGGCAGACCTCGCATCGCAGGACGACGATGCGTTTGGATTCGTCGCGGATCCACCGGTGCAATCGCCGACAGCGGAGTTGTCCGGTGATTTTTCGTTCGTGCCGACGGCAGCCGATGACGCGCGCGGCTCGTGACCGGGATCACTTACCGAGCGATTGCCGCAAGTGCCGCGCGTCTTCAAAATCCGGAGCCAGCGCGATCGCGCGATCGGCGGCCACGACTGCCTCGGCACGCTCGCCGAGCCGCGCATGAATCGTCGCACGTGCGTACGGAATCGCGGGGTCGGAGGGCTCGGCGGATTCCGCGCGCCGCAGTGCTTCGATCGCCTCGCGCGGCTGGTCCATCGCGCTGAGTGCGAGGCCGAGGTTGTACCAGGCGCGGGCGTGGGCCGGGTCGATCCGTACCGCTTCGGCAAGCGCGGCCGCCGCGTCGCGGGTGTTGCCGGTCTCACCATGGGCCAGCCCGAGCTTGAACCGGTATTCCGCCACCTCCGGCTCGAGACGCACCGCCTCGCGCAACGCGGCGAGCGCGTCGCTCATTCGTCCGACTGAACTCAGCAAGATCGCCAGATCGTGGTGGGCGAGGGCGGAATTCCGATCGATGTCGATCGCCTTGCGGATGTGGGCAATCGCTGATTCCTGATCGCCGCGCAGATGGGCGAATTGACCGAGACGCATCCGGCCGGTCGGATTGTCCGCGTTGTGGTCGAGCATGTGGACGAGTTCGCGCCCCGCCCGGCTGTCGAGATCGACTTCTCCCGCAAGCACCCACGCGGCCGCCACGCGCACCGCGCGCAGCGGATCATCGAGCAACGGCCGCACTGCCGCGCCCGTTGCGGAATCGCCCGCGCGGCAGCGGTGCATCAGGCTGTGCACCGCGGCCTCGCGCACGAGCGGGCTTGCGTCGCTCAGCGCGCGCGTGAGCGCAGCGGCGGCCTGTGGCTGCATCGACCAGCGTTCGAGCAGGTGGCAGGCGCTTGCGCGCCATGCGGCGATCGGCTCGTCGCGGAGCAGCGCGATCAGTCCGTCGCGCGCGGAGGCTTCGCCTTGCCTCGCCCGCGCGATCAGGAACGCGCGCTCGCGGGTCGGTCGGTTCATGCGCTCGCCGAACCACGCGTCGGTGTGGCGGAGCGCCCAATCGGCATCCTGGTCGGTGTGGCAGCGGTTGCACGCGTTGGGCGTGCCGAAGTGCTTGGTGAGCAGCGGATCGGGAATGGTGAATCCGTGGTCATGGCGCGGATGACGCTGCATGTAGGTGGTCTGCGGCATGTGGCACGACGTGCAATCGTTGCCCGGGCTGTCCGGCACATGACGACTGTGCGCGACCGGATCGATCACCGGCGCGCTCATAGCGCCGCTGCCGTCGTGGCAGCGCATGCACAGCTGGTTGCCCGGCATCAGCCGCTTGCCGCTGTGCGGATCGTGACAATCGATGCAGCGCACACCGGCGTGGTGCATGCGGCTCGAGAGAAACGATGCGTATTCGAAATTTTCATCACGCACCTGGCCGTCCGGATGGTAGATGTCAGTCTCGTCGGTGACGGTGAGGCTGAAGTGGTCGGCGAACGGCTCGCCGGGCACCAGGTCACCGGTGATTTCGCCGCGTCTTGCGTGACACGCGCCGCAGGTTTCAAGCATCCGGTCGTGCGGCATGCGGCGGGCCGTCGGATCGGTCTCTCCCGATCCCGGCGGATGTCGCCGTTGCCAGTCGACATGATCTTTCATCGGTCCGTGGCACGACTCGCAGCCCACGCTCATCTCGGCCATCCGCGTGCGATAGCTGTCGGTTTTCGCATCGTGGTTTTTCCTGACCCGTGTGTTGTGGCACGCGGCGCACATCGAGTTCCAGTTCATCGCTTGTCCGGTCCAATGTCCCCAGTCGCCGGGTTCCCGCGTGTCGTTGCCGAAGACGTCGAACCATTCATCGGTCTTTGGTTCGTAGCTCACGTCGCAGACCTGCATCCGTCCGCGCGGACCCGGAATCATGAATTGCCGCAGCGGGCGGTTGCCGATCACCCGGGCGACGGGATACGCGTGCCTCTCGCCGCCAAAGCCGCGTGTGAGGATCTTCGCCAAGCCGTCGGCATCGAGGAAGGTTTCGGAAACCCCGCCGCCGTGCTCGAGCGTGCGGCGCGTTGTGAATGCGGGCCCATCCATGTCGTTGCGCAGTTCGCGCTCGGCCAGGCCGTGATTCGATTCCAGCCACGCCTGGTACTCCGCGGCATGGCATTCCCGGCAGGTCGCCGAGCTGGCGTACTTCGCGTGGATCTCATCGTCGGGGGGAACGATCGGATCGCGCGGTGCCGCGGTTCGCGAGGTGGTTGCGGGCGCGGTGCATGTGGTTGCCTGATCTCCGCGGTGCCGGCCGATGAACGTGGCAACCCCGCCTGCCACCGCCGCAATGGTGAGGATCGCAAGCAGGGAGCGTCGGGTTCCGGTCATCGCAGTCGTTGGATTTCCTCCACGCAGCATTCCGCAAGCGGCGGTCCGGCACAACCACGCAGACGCCGTGTCGGCCGATTTCCCGATTCGCCCGGAAAGATCCCCTTGCGCCCGCACGGCCGCGTTTCCTAGAACATCGGCATCCCATGCATCAGAACATGAATCCGAAGGAGCGGCGCGCGTTGTGGAAGGTGATCGGCGCCTCGTCGGCCGGCACGCTGATCGAGTGGTACGACTTTTTCATTTTCGGCGCACTCGCCACGATCATCTCGAACCAGTTTTTCCCAAAGGAAAACGAAACGACCGCCTTTCTTTCGACCCTGGCAGTGTTCGCCACCGGGTTCATCATCCGCCCGCTGGGCGCGATCGTTTTCGGCTGGGTCGGCGACGTGGTCGGCCGCAAGGTCAGCTTCCTGCTCACGCTGCTGCTGATGGGCGGATCCACCTTCGCGATCGGTCTGCTGCCGACTTATGAAAGCTGGGGTGTCTGGGCCACCGTGCTGCTGGTCGTGTTGCGGTTGGTTCAAGGCCTCGCCATCGGCGGCGAGTATGGCGGCGCGGCCATCTACGTCGCCGAGCATTCGCCCGACGGCAAACGCGGGTTCTACACCAGCTTCATCCAAACCACCGCCAGCATCGGCCTGTTCGCCTCGCTCGGCGTGATCATGGTCACGCGCAACGTCCTGGGCGACGCGGTGTTCGACGACTGGGGGTGGCGTGTCCCGTTCCTGCTCTCCATCGTGCTCGTGCTGTTGTCCTACTACATCCGCATCCGCATGTCCGAGTCGCCGCTCTTCGCCAAAGCGAAGTCCGAGGGCCGCCTCGTGAAAAACCCGCTCAAGGAGAGCTTCGTGCGCCCTGAAAACCGCCGACTCGTGATCCTCTCGCTCTTCGGTGCGATCATGGGACAGGGCGTGATCTGGTACACCGGTCAATTCTACGCGATGTTCTTCCTGCAAAAAGTCGCCGGCATCGACTTCACCACCACCAACCACATCATCGCCTTCGCCCTCCTCATCGGCACGCCGTTCTATGTGTTCTTCGGCAGCCTCTCCGATCGCATCGGCCGCAAGCCGATCATCCTCGGCGGTTGCCTGATCGCCGGCCTGCTCTACCTGCCGATTTACCAAGGCATGATGTATTTTGCCAATCCACTCAACGTGCCGATGCTTGTCGTGCTGGTGTTCACGCAGATCGTCCTCGCCACCATGGTGTACGGTCCGATGGCCGCGTTCCTCGTCGAGTTGTTCCCCACGCGCATCCGCTACACCTCCATGTCCCTGCCGTACCACATCGGCAACGGCGTCTTTGGCGGACTCGTTCCGTTCATCTCCAGCATGCTCGTCGCCAAGACCGGCAACATCTACGCCGGCATCGCCTACCCGATCACCATCGCCCTGCTCACCGCACTCATTGGATTCCTCTGTCTGCGCGAAACCCGCCAAGGCAGCTTTGCCGATTGAAACCCGCCGCCTGCAGGAACCCCGCGGTTTTTCTGAAAGCCGACATGATGATTGACGCCCGTCGATCAAAACGTTAGCAAACCGAGTCATGCGGGCGCGTACGGAGCGGATGTTGTACCGGTTGCACTGGCTGACGGAGGCTGGTGGCGAGTGCTGGCTGTCGCAGGACCGGGCCTTGCCTTCCTGGGTTTATGAGCAGGGGCTCGCACGGCAGTTGCAGCGGCTCGAAGGACAGGGGCAGGTCGAAACGCGGAAGGGTCCGCGCGGATGCGGGCGCGAGGTGCGGCTCACGGAGTCGGGTGCGGCGGCCTGTGCGTTGCGCGCGGATCCGGTGGCGCGTTGGTCGCGGCACTGGGACGGGGCGTGGCGCATGGTGTTGTTCGACGTGCCCGAACAAGCACGCACGGTGCGGGCGCGCTTGCGTCAGCGCTTGGTGCGAGAGGACTTCGGTTGTCTGCAACAAAGCGTGTGGATCGCGGCCGACGCCGCTGGTGAATGGATCGGCGATTTGCGCAGCGCGGAGCCGGAGGTGGCCGCGTTGGTGATGTTCGAAGCGCGCACGGTCGCTGGTGACGATGTCGCCGCGATGGTGGCGCAGGCGTGGAATTTCGATGCGATCAACCGCGCATGGTGCGAACTCGCCACACATCTCGACGCCATGCCCGCCGACGTCCGCTGCGACGGGCCGTCGTCGTGGGAGTGGATTGCGCGCGAACGCGAACTCGCCAAGCATGGTCTCAAGCTCGATCCGTTGTTGCCGGAGTCACTCATTCCGCGGGGATATCCGGGCAGAGAGGTCTGGGGCCGCCGCCAGCGCACCCTCGCTGGATTGCGGGCGGAATGGGGTTGGGATCAGGGGTGAAAGCGGACCCCGAACGATCGGGGATTGATTGCATTTACGGATTCGTGCATCGTGTGCGGGCGCAGTGGATCCGACGGCCGACTTCATCCTCCGGGGGTTTGAGAAGATCTCCGCCGATCTCGATTTCCTGGCGGGATGCCTCAAGGAAGTGCTCGAAGAGATGGGTGAGCGGGAGATCGCCGAGCGTCTGCCGTGGGTCGGGACGAAGTCGGATTTCCACGAGGGCTTCGAGCAGGCGGCGTCGATCGCATTCCAATTGCTCAACATCATCGAAGAGATTGCCTCGGCGCGCACGCGGGTCGAGCGCGAGACCCGAGGCGGCGGTGTCGATGAGCCCGGTCTTTGGCCGATGCAGTTGTCGATGCTCGAGCAGGCGGGCATGACGCCGGATGAAATCGCCGCGGCCCTGCCGTCGGTGCGGATCGAGACGGTGCTCACCGCGCATCCGACTGAAGCGAAGCGTTCCGCCGTGCTCGAACAACACCGCGCGATCCACCGTCTGATGCTCGAGCGCGAGCAGGCGGGGTCATCCCCGCTGCGCGCGCAAGCGTTGCGCGAGGCAATCAAGGTGGTGCTCGAGCGGCTGTGGCGCACCGGTGAAATCCTGCTGGAGAAGCCGGACATCGCCAGTGAGCGGCGAGGCGTGTTGTATTACTTGCGCGAAGTGTTCCCGCATGCGGTGACGCAACTTGACGAACGGTTGTCGGCCGCATGGCGCGGTGCGGGATTTGATCCCGCGGCGCTGGCCGATCCGCTCCAGCGTCCGAAGATCCGCTTCGGCACCTGGGTTGGCGGCGACCGCGACGGTCATCCGCTCGTGACTGCGGAAGTCACTGCCGCGACCTTGCGCGAACTCAGGCTCAACGCGTTGGTGGTGCTGCACCGTCAGCTCGGCGAGCTCGCATCGATGCTGCCGCTTTCCAGTCACTTCCAGGCGTTTCCGGAAGCGATGACGGAGCGGCTGGAGCGCTTCCGCCGGGCGGATCCGTCGTTGGCCGCCATGTTGCGCGCGCTGCATCCCGACGAACCATGGAGGCAATACGTGCTGCACCTGCAGGCGATGTTGCCGGTGACGTCCGGTGCGATCGACGACGCGCGGCTGATCGATGCGGGTGGGCATGCCATCCAATCGCCACGGGAGCTCGACGAGCACCTGCAGGCGCTTGCCGCGTCGCTGCATGCTTGCGGGGCGTCGCGACTGGCGCGCAGCGCGGTCGCGCCGCTGCGCCGCATGCTCGATGGATTCGGATTCCATCTGGCGGCGCTCGACATCCGGCAGAACAGCCGGTTCCACGATCAAGCGGTCGACCAATTGCTCGTTGCCGGTGGATTCGCCGACGCGGATTTCTCCGCTTGGGACGAGGACCGGCGGTTGCGTTTCCTCGCTGCCGAGCTGCAGTCGCCCAGGCCGTTTCTGAGCGCCGGTGTTGCGCTTGGTCCGGAGGCCGATGCGGTTCTTTCCTGTTACGCGGTGCTACGCGATCACATGCGGCGTCACGGACGTGACGGCATCGGTTCGCTCATCGTGAGCATGACGCGGTGTTTGTCCGACCTGTTGTCCGTCTATCTTCTCGCGCGTGAGGCGGGGCTCGCGCGCTGGACGAACGACGGCCTTGTCTGTGACGTGCCGGTGGTGCCCTTGTTCGAAACGCTCGACGATCTCGAGCGCGGTCCGCACATCGTGCGTGAATTTTTCGACCATCCGGTGACCCGCCGCAGTCTGCGCCGGGTGATTGCGCCGGGTGGAGTGATCGTGCCGGTGCAGCAGGTGATGATCGGCTATAGCGACAGCAACAAGGATTGCGGGATTCTTGCGAGCCAGTGGGCGATCCACCAGTCGCAGAGTGCGTTGACCGCGGTGGGACATGAGTCCGGCGTGAGGATCCGCTTTTTTCACGGCCGCGGCGGAACGATCAGCCGCGGTGCCGGACCCACCCACCGGTTTCTCGATGCCTTGCCCGCCGGATCGGCGGGTGGGGATCTGCGCATGACCGAACAGGGCGAAACCATCGCGCAGAAGTTCGGAACTATCGGGCTCGCCGTGCACAACTTGGAGCTGCTTCAGGCCGGCGTGGTCGGGGTGTCGCTTGATCCGCGCAGCGGAACGTGCGATCCGGCATGGGCCGACATCTGCGGGTTCCTCGCCGAACGCAGCCGCGAGTGCTACGACGCGCTGGTCGGCCAAGACGGGTTTCTCGATTACTTTTCACAAGCGACGCCGATCGACGCACTGGAAACGAGCCGGATCGGGTCGCGCCCCGCGCGACGTGGCGGCGGACGAACGCTTGCCGATCTCCGTGCGATTCCATGGGTGTTCGGTTGGAACCAGAGCCGCCACTACCTGCCCGGATGGTACGGCGTCGGCACCGCGCTGCGCAGGCTTTCCGAGGAGCGGGCCGACGGGTTCGCATGGTTGGTCGATCAACCGCGCGCCTCGAAGTTTCTTTATTACCTGCTCACCAACGTCGAGACCAACCTCGCCAGCGCCGATCGCGAGATGATGATCCTCTACGCTGGACTGGTGCGCGACCCGTCGGTCCGCGAAGCCGTGCTGGGTCGGATCCTCGACGAGTATGACATCACCCTGAGGATGATGTCGGAGGTGTTCGGCGGCAGGTTGGAACAACGTCGCCCGCGGATGCTCAAGACACTGCAACTGCGAGATGCGGGACTGCGCGCGCTGCACCGCCACCAGGTCCGCCTTCTCGCCGCGTGGCGCGAGGCCCGCGCCGCGGACACACCGGAAAAGGAAACCCTGCTGCCCCAGGTTCTGCTGAGCATCAACGCCATCGCCAGCGGCCTGCGCACCACGGGTTGAGCGAATGGCCGTCGGGTGGCTTGGGATGCCCCGAGGGATCCAGGCAGTTTGCCCACTACGGAGCCGACACTTTGGCTCAGAGACTCAGGCGATGGGCGCTGATTCAAATCCGCCTGAGCGGACGAGCCGGTTTACACTTCGGCAGTGTGGTTTGGAGGCAAGCTAACCATTTTGAATACATAAAATCATTGAAAAAAGATCAAGATGATATCTATTCTTTATCATTCCGATGCTCCCGTGATCGCGGAATGGGTGTGGTGCTGGGATTTTCTGGAAAAATATCAAATTCGGGCTTGTCAGGTCGGCGGCGGTTCCTATCTTCGCCGCCCCGCGACGTGCCCCGTCCTCTTCCCGGAGGCGGGGTTCTTTCACCAAGGGATTATCGGGTCAGCTCCGGAGAAAAGCCCTGACGAGGTTTCCTCGTGGCAGCTCCGGTTTGTCCCCACGCAACACCAGAACCACGCAGGAAATCATGCCGACCATCAACCAGCTTGTCCGCAAGGGACGACTCACTCCGCCGGAGAAGTCGAAGTCCCCTGCGCTCGCGAACTGCCCGCAGCGCCGTGGAGTGTGCCTCCAGGTGATGACCCGCACGCCGAAGAAGCCCAACTCGGCGCTTCGCAAGGTCGCCAAGGTGCGCCTCACCAACGGATACGAGGTGATCGCCTACATCGGCGGCGAAGGACACAATTTGCAGGAGCACTCGATCGTGCTCGTGCGCGGCGGCCGGGTGAAGGACTTGCCCGGCGTGCGCTACCACATCGTCCGCGGTTCGCTCGACACGCTCGGCGTCGACAAGCGTCGCCAAGGCCGTTCGAAGTACGGAGCCAAACGACCCAAGGCCGGCGCGGCACCCGCGAAGAAGTAACCGTTTCCAACCGCCCACTTCCCACCATCCACCGCCATGCCACGCCGCAAGCGAGTTTACACGAAACCCGACCGCCGCGACCCGCGCTACGACAGCCCGCTGGTCGGCCACCTGATCAGCAAGGTCATGACCGACGGCAAGCGCTCGCTCGCCCAGCGCATCGTCTATGCCGCGATCGATCGCGCCAACGAGGGTATCGACACCGTCGATCCGCTCGAAGTGGTCACCCGCGCCGTTGAAAATTCAAAACCCCGCGTCGAGGTGAAGTCGCGCCGCGTGGGTGGTGCCACCTATCAAGTCCCTCTAGAGGTGGCGGCCGACCGCTCGGAGTCGCTCGCCATGCGCTGGATCGTCGGCTACGCGCGCAATCGCAAGGGCACGCCGATGCATGTCGCGCTCGCCAACGAGATCAAGGACGCCGCCAACAACCAGGGTGCCGCCGTCCGCAAGCGTGACGACGTCCACAAAATGGCCCAGGCCAACCGCGCCTTCGCCCACTTCCGTTTCTGACGCACCTGTTTCTGACGCACCCCGCCTGATCGCGCCTTTCCTTTGTGAATCCCAACAGTCCAGACCGCCAGTACGCGCTCGAACGCACCCGGAACATCGGGATTGCGGCGCACATTGATGCGGGCAAGACCACCCTCACCGAGCGGATCCTTTTCTACACCGGGATGATCCACAAAATCGGCGAGGTGCACGATGGTGCGGCCACCACCGACTGGATGGAGCAAGAGCGTGAGCGCGGCATCACCATTACCTCGGCCGCCGTCACCACCGAATGGTGGCAGCGCGGCGAATCCGGTGTCGCCAAGCTCTTTCCCGAGCTAAAGCACCGCATCAACATCATCGACACACCGGGCCACGTCGACTTCACCGCCGAGGTCGAGCGCTCACTGCGTGTGCTCGACGGCGCGATCGTCGTCTTCTGCGGCGTCGCCGGCGTCCAACCGCAGACCGAAACCGTCTGGCGTCAGGCATCCAAGTATCAGGTTCCCCGGATCGTGTTCGTCAACAAGATGGACCGCACTGGTGCCGACTTCGACAACGTCGTCGCTGAAATCCGCGAGAAACTCGGAGCCAGTCCGGTGCGTATCCTGATCCCGATCGGTGCCGAAGACCGGCTCAAGGGCCAGATCGACGTCATCAACCGCAAGGCGGTGTACTACGCCGACGACGACAAGTTTGGTTCGACTTACCGCGTGGCGGACCTGGATGGCGATCTCAAGGACATTGCCGACGAGGCGTATGCGGAGCTGGTGAACGCCGTGGCCGATGCGGATGAGCAAATCGGCGACAAGTTCCTCACCGAACAGCCGATCACCATCGACGAGCTCAAGCAGGGACTGCGCCGCGCGACGATTTCCAACCGCCTCGTGCCGGTCGCCGGAGGATCGGCATTCAAGAACAAGGGCGTGCAATACCTGCTCGACGCCGTTGTCGACTACCTCCCCGGTCCGCTCGACATCCCGGCCGCGGTCGGCATGGATCCCGCCGACGAGTCGGTGCGCATCGAGGTGCCCACCACCGATCACGGCAAGTTCACCGCGCTCGCCTTCAAACTCTGGGCCGACAAGTTCGTCGGCAAGCTCGTCTTCTTCCGCGTCTATTCGGGCATCGTCCGCAAGGGCGACACGATTTACAACCCGCGCACCCGCCGCACCGAGCGCGTCGGCCGGCTCATCCAGATCCAGGCCAACGAGCACCGCGACATCGACGCGTGCTACTCCGGCGACATCGCCGCCATGGTCGGCCTCAAAAACGTCACCACCGGCGACACGCTTGCCGCGGAAAAACACGACGTCGTCCTTGAGCCGCCGACTTTCCCCGAGCCGGTGATTTCGATGGCCGTCGAGCCCAAGACCAAGGCCGACCAGGAGAAGCTCGGCAATGCGCTCGGCCGGCTTTCCGAGGAGGATCCGACCTTCACCGTCAAGACCGACGAAGAAACCGGGCAGACGATCATTTCCGGAATGGGCGAGCTGCACTTGGAGATCATCGTCGATCGCCTGCGCCGCGAATTCAAGGTGGAGGCCAATACCGGCGCACCGCAGATCGCCTATCGCGAGACGATCACCGCTGCGGCCGGTGGCGAGGGCAAACTCGTCAAGCAATCGGGCGGACGCGGCCAGTACGGTCACGTCATCCTCGCGATGCGGCCCAACGAAAAAGGCAAGGGCCTCACCATCGAGAACAAGGTGGTCGGCGGCACCATTCCCAAGGAATACATCAATGCCGTGATCAAGGGCGTGAACGAGGCGATGACCAACGGCATCGTCGCCGGCTACCCGGTGATCGACGTGCATGTCGAGATCCTCGACGGTTCGTATCACGAGGTGGATTCCAATGAGAACGCGTTCACCATGGCCGCGATCTTCGCGATGAAGGACGGCTTCCGGAAGGCCAAGTCGATCCTGCTCGAGCCGATCATGGCTGTCGAGGTGTCCACCCCCGACGATTATCAGGGCGACGTGATGGGCGACCTCAATCGCCGACGCGGCCATATCCAGAACATGGAGTCCAAGGGCAGGCTCGCGATTGTCCGCGCCAATGTCCCGCTCAAGGAGATGTTCGGTTACTCCACCGCCGTGCGCACCCTTTCCTCGGGCCGCGCCTCCTACGCCATGACTCCCTCCCATTTCGAACAAGTCCCCGGCAACATCGTCGAGGAAATCGTCAGCGACCACGCGGGCTGATCCGCCTTTTCCCTCACCCAACGCCAACCGACCGCTCCGCCATGGAACAACAGAAAATCCGCATCCGACTGCGCGCCTTCGACCACCGTGCCATCGACCGCTCCGCCCTCGAGATCGTCGAGACCGCCAAGCGCACCGGTGCCCGTGTCGCCGGCCCCGTGCCGCTGCCCACCCGCATCGAGAAGTTCAGCGTCAACCGCTCGGTCCACGTCAACAAGAAGTCCGCCGAGCAGTTCGAGATCCGCACGCACAAGCGCCTCCTCGACATCGTCGATCCGACCGCGCGCACCGTCGACGAACTCAAGAAGCTCAACCTCCCCGCGGGCGTGGACATCACCATCCGCATCTGACCGCCCGTCCGCCTGTTTTTCCATCCAACGAACCCTTCACCCGTTTACACCCATGTCCCTCGGTCTCCTCGGCAAGAAACTCGGCATGACGCGCATCTTCGATGCGGCTGCCGGCATCATGGTGCCTGTCACTGTCATCGACGTCAGCGGCAACACGATCCTGCAGGTCAAAACCGCCGACAAAGAAGGGTATGCGGCCCTGCAGGTCGGCTTCGACGACCAAAAAGAGTTCCGCGTTTCCAAGCCCGCGCTGGGGCATTTCAAAAAGACCGCCTCGACGCCCAAGCGGTTCATTCGCGAATTCCGCACTGAAGCCGCACCCGAATCACACCCCGGTCTCGAAACCTTCAGCGCCGGCCAATGGGTCGACGTGATTGGGGAGAGCAAGGGCAAGGGCTTCCAAGGTGCGGTGCGTCGGCACGGTTTCGGTGGCTTGCGCATGACCCACGGCTCGATGATGCACCGCCGGACCGGCGCGATCGGCTGCCGCTCGACTCCCGGACGCGTCTGGAAAAACCAGAAGATGCCCGGTCACATGGGCACCACCCGCACCACCGTGCAGAACCTCAAGGTTGTCGCCGTCCGCCCCGAAGACGGTGTGATCCTCGTTTCCGGCGCCGTGCCGGGAGCCAAAGGCGGCTACCTCACGATCCGCCCCGCCAAGAAGAAGTCCGCATGATCCCGCGGCTGCTCCATTGAACCCCTCCACGATCCCACGCCATGTCCGCCACGCTCCTCACCGTTGAAGCCGCCCAGGCCGCCAATCTGGTGCTCGTCGGCCCCGAGAAGGGACGCCAGGCCGTCCACGACCTCGTCACGGCCTACCGCGCCAACCGCCGCACCGGCTCCGCCAACACCAAGACCCGCGGCGAAGTCTCCGGCAACAACAAGAAGATCTACCGCCAGAAAGGCACCGGCAACGCCCGCCACGGCGACAAACGCGCGCCGATCTTCGTCGGCGGTGGCGTCGTGTTCGGTCCGCGCCCGCGCGACTATTCGAAGAAGGTCACCCGCTCGGTGCGCAAACTCGCGCTGCGCCGCGTGCTCGGCGACCTCGTGCGCGCCGGCAAGATCAGCACCGTCGCGTCCTTCAGTGTGCCCGACGGTAAGACGAAGTCGTTCGTCGCCACGGTTCATGCTGCCGCCTCTCCGGGCAAGATCCTCATCGTTTCCAACGGCTTCGACGACCAGACCTACCTCGCCGCGCGCAATGTCGCCTGGGCGCAGTTGGTCACTGCCGCCGATGTCAACGTCGAGCAACTGCTCCTCGCGCACTCCGTCATCCTCGTGGGCGACGCGCTTCAAACCATTGCGCAGCGCAGCGCCTGAACCCGCGAACCTCCACCGAGCCCATGAAACACATCCACAAGGTCATCAAGCAGGTCCGTCTCAGCGAGAAGGCCTCGCTGCTCCAGGAGACCAACAACGAGGTCACGCTCGAGGTCGACCGCAAGGCGAACAAGATCGAGATCAAGCAAGCCGTCGAACAACTCCTCGGCAAGAAGGTCGTCGGCGTGCGCACCGCGAACTACGACGGCAAGGTCCGTCGCAAACGCCGCGGTGACCAGGGCCGCACCGCCTCCTGGAAGAAAGCCGTCGTCCGCCTCAAGGAGGGCGAGTCGCTCGATCTTGTCTGAAAACCCCTTTCCCGCAGCCTTCCGCGCCACCCCCAACGTTCCGAGAGCCATGCCACTCAAGAACTTCAAGCCCATCACCCCGTCCGCACGCTACAAGAGCCTTCCGTCATTCGAGGAAATCACCAAGAAGACGCCGGAGAAGAGCCTGCTCGTGCCCCTCAAGCGCAGCGGCGGCCGCAACAACACCGGCCGCATCACCTGCCGCCACATCGGCGGCGGACACAAGCGCCACTACCGGCTCATCGACTTCAAGCGCAACCGCCATGGCATCTCCGCCAAGGTGGTCGGCATCGAGTATGATCCGAACCGCACCTGCCGCATTGCGCTGATCCAGTACGAGGACGGCGTGAAGTCGTACATCCTCGCGCCGCTCGGCCTCGGCGTGGGCGACACCGTGGTGTCCGGACAGGACGTCGCACCCAAGACCGGCAATGCGATGCCGCTCAGCGCCGTGCCGCTCGGTACTTCGATTCACAACATCGAACTCGTCCCCGGCAACGGCGGCAAGGTGGCCCGTGCCGCCGGCCAGTTGGCCGTGCTCTCGAACCGCGATGGCGGCTGGGCACTCGTCAAAATGCCATCCGGCGAAATCCGCCGCTTCAATGATCGTTGCTTCTGCACGATCGGCCAGGTCGGCAACCGCGACCACATGAATGAAACGTCGGGCAAAGCCGGCCGCACCCGCTGGCAGGGCGTGCGCCCGACCGTCCGCGGCATGACGATGAACCCGGTCGACCACCCGAACGGCGGTGGCGAAGGACGCTCGAAGTCGGGCGGTGGACGCCAGCACCTGCTCAGTCCGTGGGGTCATGCGAAGGGCCAGAAGACCCGTCAGCCGAAGAAGACCACCAGCGTCTTCATCGTCGAATCCCGCCACAAGAAGAAGGCCTGATCCGTTTCCTCCGAACTCAACCCCCGCTCACGTCTCCCATGCCACGTTCCCTCAAGAAAGGTCCGTTCGTCGACCAGAAGCTCCTCGCCAAGATCGATGCGGTAGCCGATGCCGGATCGGACCGCAAGCCGATCAAGACCTGGAGCCGCCGGTCGATGATCACGCCGGACTTCGTCGGTCACAACTTCGCCGTGCACAACGGCAAGACGTTCGTGCCCGTGTACGTCACCGAGAACATGGTCGGCCACAAGCTCGGTGAATTCGCACCCACCCGCATTTTCCGCCAGCACGGCGGCATCGGCAAGAAGTAAGCCCAAGTCCGCCCCCGCTCCGCCATGCGCATCCGCCACCATCGCCGCTTCGCCGCCGCCCTCGCCGGGCTGCTCGCCGCGGTGTGCCCGTGCGCCGCGCAGCAGGGCAGGGGGGATGCCGCGTTGCAACAGGCGCTCGCCGCCAGCGAGCAACGCAACCAGTCGTTGCAACGCGCCCTCGCCGAAGCCAACCGCGCCGAGCAGGAGGCGTCGCGCCAACTCGCCCAAGTGCGCGAACGGCTCGAAGCACTCGGCAGGAACCTGCTCGACGGTGGCGACGACCGTCTCGTCCAAGCCGCGGCCGATCTCCGCATCGCCCACGAACGCGGCACCAAGATCGAGGACGCGTCGATGTCCCTCGTCACAGCCGTGCAGGAATACATCCGCAGCGCCGTGTCGTCGGATCCCGAGGCCCGCCTGCGCGTCGAGACCGCGATGCGCGAGCTTGACGCCGCGCTCGGCCTGCGCGAAAAGCCGCGCCCCGATGTGCGCGCCGGCACGCTGCAGCAGGCCCGGATCGTGAGCATCGACCAGGAAAGCGGCATGCTGGTTCTCAACATCGGTGAAAGCCAGGGAGCCCGCACCGGCATGACCTTCCGTCTCGCCCACGGCCAACAAGCCTACGGCAAAGCGATCCTCGCCGATGTCCGCAAGAATGTCGGTGGACTCTTCGTCGAGTCGCTCGACAACCCCGCCGACACTCCGCGCGTCGGCGACCTCGCCATGCTCGAAACGCAAGCCTTCGAATAACGCATCACCCGCCAACCCGCCGAATCATGGAAGTCAGAAGCACCAGCAAATACGTCCGCATCTCGCCCAAGAAGGCGCGCGACGTCGCCCGCGAAATCCAAGGCCTGCCGGTGTCGAGCGCGCTCGACATCCTCAACTTCACGCCCAAGAAGGCCGCGCGCCTCATCGGCAAGACGCTCAAGACCGCCATCGCCGACGCCGACAACAACTTCGGCCTCGACACCGGCACGCTCGTCATCAAGGAGGCCGTCATTGGTGCCGCGCCCACGCTCAGCCGCTACAAGCCGCGCGCCAAAGGTGCCGCAGGCCCGATCATCCGCCGCAGCAGTCACATCTCGGTGACCCTCGTCGGTGCGCCGCCCGAGAAGAAGAGCCGCAAAGCCGCCGCAGAGGCCGCTCCCGCCGAAACTCCTTCGGCCGGAGAAGACAAGTCCTGAACCGTCAACACCCCACAACACTGCCAACAACATGGGTCAGAAAGTAAATCCGATCGGGTTCCGCCTCGCGGTCAGCAAGGACTGGCGCTCCAAATGGTACGCCAGCGGCAAGGACTACACCGACAAGCTTCACGAGGACCTCGCGATCCGCAATTACCTGCGCAAGAAACTCGTCAACTCGGGCCTCGCCCGCGTGGTCATCGAGCGCGCCTGGAACAGCGTGCGCGTCACCCTCCATTCCTCGCGCCCGGGACTCATCATCGGCCGCCAAGGCAAGGAAATCGAGGTCATGACCCAGGAGATCGGCAATCTATGCAAAGGATCGCAGGTCAAGATCGACATCGTTGAGATCCGCAAGCCGGAACTCGACGCCCAGCTCGTCGCCGAGCAGATCGCCGTGCAGCTCGAGCGCCGGATCAGCTTCCGTCGCGCGATGAAGCGCGCGCTCCAGACCGCGATGGAATTCGGTGCCGAGGGCATCCGCCTGCGTTGCGCCGGCCGCCTCGGTGGTGCGGACATCGCCCGCGCCGAAGGCTACCGCCAAGGCAAGGTGCCGCTCCAGACGCTGCGCGTGCCGCTCGATTACGGATTCGCCGAAGCCCGCACGGTCTACGGCATCATCGGTGTGAAATGCTGGGTCAACAAAAAGGAGGACGACGGCTCCGGCCCCGGTCGTCCGTCCGGGCCGCGCCCGCCGCGTGGCGACCGCCGACCGCCCCGCGCATGATCGATCCCGTTTCGCCCGAAGACGATTTCCCCACACCCCGAGTAACCCGTTTCACCCCCAAGGAGGACTGAGCCATGGCCCTGATGCCCAAACGAACCAAGTTCCGCAAAAGCCAGCGTGGCAGCCGCGCCGGCAACGCGCAGCGCGGCACCACCGTCGCCTTCGGCGATTATGGACTGCAGACGCTCGACCGCGGATGGATGACCAACCGCCAGATCGAAGCCTGCCGTGTCGCGATCACCCGCTCGCTCAAGCGCAAAGGCAAGGTCTGGATCCGCATCTTCCCGCACAAGTCGATCACGTCGCGTCCGCCTGAAACGCGGATGGGCAAGGGCAAGGGTGCTGTCGAGGCCTGGGTCGCCGTCGTGCGGCCCGGTAACATGCTCTTCGAAGTCGGCGGAGTGACCGAATCCGCCGCCAAGGAAGCGATGCGTCTCGCCTCGTACAAACTCGGCCTCCGCACCCGCCTCGTCACGCGCAATCCGCACGCTTGATCCACCACCCACGCCTCTCACCAGCCATGGCCAAGACCAAAGCCAAAGACATCCGCGAACTCTCGGCGGACGAACTCAACCTGCGCCTGCGCGACCTGCGGCAGGAGTCGCTCAATCTGCGTCTCCAGAAATCCACCGGCCAGCTCGAGAATCCCGCACGCATCCGCCAGGTGCGCCGCGAAACCGCCCAAGTCCTCACCGCCATCCACGGCAAATCCCGCGCCTGATCCGCACAACCCGCGCCCGTCCAACCACCATGAGCGAATCCACTCCCGCCGCCCGAGCCCACGTCCGCAAGACCCGCGTCGGCACCGTCGTCTCCGACAAGATGCAAAAGACCCTGGTCGTCGAGCACGTCGCGCGCGTGCCGCACCCGCAGTTCAATAAAATCGTCAAGCGCTCGAAGAAGTACTACGTGCACGACGAGGAAGGAAAAGCGAAGGTCGGCGACCGCGTCCGCATCGTCGAATCCCGCCCGCTCTCCAAACTCAAGCGCTGGACGCTCGCCGAGGTCCTCGGTCATTGATCGCCCCGCCGCCCCGCGTTTCCGCCACTCTCCCGCAGCCCTCACCCCACCCACGAAGCCATGATCCAAATGGAATCCCTGCTCGCCGTCGCCGACAACACCGGCGCGCGCAGCGCCAAGATGATCGGCGTGCTCGGCAAACGCAGCCGCACCGCCGCCGTCGGCGACATCATCACCGCCCACGTTCGCGATTCGATCCCCACCGCATCCGTCAAGAAGGGCAGCGTCGTGCGCGCCGTGATCGTCCGCACCGCATTCCCGATCCGCCGCGCCGATGGTTCGGTGCTGCGCTTCGATTCGAACGCGATCGTCATCATCGACAAGGACAACAACCCGCGCGGCACCCGCATCTTCGGCCCCGTCGCCCGCGAACTCCGTGAAAAGGCGTTCATGAAAATCGTCTCCCTCGCCCCCGAGGTCCTCTGATCCCCATCACCACCCGCACCGCCTCCACCACCATGAGCCGAATCCGGACCCACGTCAAAAAAGGTGATACCGTCGAGGTCATCACCGGCAACCACAAGGGCAAGCGCGGCACCGTGCTCTCCGTCGACGCCGGCAATGGCCGCGTGATCGTCGAGGGCGTGCGCCCGCTGCGCAAGGCCGTGCGGCCGACCGAGGCCGATCCCAACGGCGGCATCAAGACGATCGACGGCCCGATCCACATCTCCAACGTCAGGAAAACGGGCTGATCCCCCACGGGATCCGCCCGCGCTTAAGCGCACCCCGAACCACCCGCGCTGACCCGCAACACCGATGAAAACACCCGCACTCCAGCAACACTACAAGGAAAAGGTCGTCCCGGCCCTCCGCAGCAAGCTCGGCTACACCAACATCCACCAGGTCCCGAGACTTGAGAAGATCGTCGTGACCTCGTGCATGGGCAAGGCGGCCGACCGCAAGGTCGCCGTCGAGGACGCCGCCAACGAGATCCAGAAGATCACCGGCCAGCGCCCGGCGCTCACCCATTCGCGCAAGGCCGTCGCCAACTTCAAGCTCCGCCAAGGCGAGGTGCTCGGTGCCCGCGTCACGCTGCGCGGCACCCGCATGTGGGAGTTCCTCCAGCGCTTCATCCACATCACCGCGCCCAACATCCGCGACTTCCGGGGCATCCCGTCCAAGTCGTTCGACGGCCGCGGCAACTACGCCTGCGGCATCAACGACCAGTCGATCTTCCCGGAAATCGAAATCGACCAGATCAAGCGCACCATCGGCTTCGACCTGATCTTCGTCACCTCCGCCAACACCGACGCCGAAGGCCGCGCCCTGCTCACCGAGCTGGGTCTGCCCTTCCGCGAATCGAAGAAGACCGAAGGCGAGACCGCCGCCGCCTGATCCACCCGCACCGCAACCTCTCCACGACCCCGACCCCATGGCCGTTCTCACCGATCCCATTTCCGATTTCCTCACGCGCTTCAAGAACGCCGCCCGCGCCGGCAATGAGGAGTTCACCGCCCCGTACTCGCGCATCAAGGCGGATATCGCCCGCATCCTGCAAGAGGAAGGCTACATCTGGAACTACGAGGTCGTCACCGGCGACCACACCCGCATCAAGGTGAAGCCGAAATTCGTCGAAGGC
>Ga0194118_10000873_pt1 | contig 47370 bp, 38 predicted proteins | sample TA2MahsurfametaG_2_FD_148662 | JGI IMG/M metagenome (GOLD analysis project Ga0194118, IMG submission 148662) | Freshwater microbial communities from Lake Tanganyika, Tanzania - TA2015013 Mahale N5 surface | ecosystem: Environmental > Aquatic > Freshwater > Lake | place: Tanzania: Lake...
ATTGTTGCTTCTACTATTGGTCTGATAGCTTCTGCTGCTGCTGCTTCTGCTTCTGCTGCTGCTGCTGCTGCCGCTTCTTCTGCTTGTTGTTTTTGCAGTGCTGCTTCTGCTGCTGCCGCTTCTTCTGCTCGTTGTTTTTGCAGTGCTGCTGCTTCTACTGCTGCCGCTTCTTCTTCTTGTTTTTTTTTCAGTGCTGCTGCCGCTTCTTCTTCTTGTTTTTTTTTCAGTGCTGCTGCTGCTGCTTCTGCTGCTGCTGCTTCTTTTTGTTGTGCTGCTTCTATTCTTTTAGTATTCAATATTCCGTCTATTGCATCAGTAAAAGGGATATTCGGGTTTATACTGGACAATAATTTGTTATTGAGAGGAAATGTATCAAATTGTTCGGGGGTAAGTGCTAATCTTCTAACAAATTTATTATGTTCCTGAGCTTGTTTTTGTTTTACTATTTCTTGTTTTTGTTTTAGTGCTGCTGCTGCTGCTGCTGCGTCTTCTTCTGCTTTTGCTTTTCTTGCTTCTGCTATTGCTGCTTCTTGCTGTTGTTTTTTCAGTGATACTACTGCTGCTCCTGATGGTGGTTGTGGTAGTAACCTTTTGCAGTTTTCCTCAAGTTTTATACGATCAATAGTAATATTTTTAATTATAGGGTCAGTAGGGGGACGACAGAATACACCGACTAATGCAATTATATGGTTGTCAATGTTCACACCCACCTCATTTAATCTTTTTTCAATTTGACTGAAATATGTCAAAATACGATATAGTGTCAACTCAAAATTAATTTTTTCTGTTGCTGATACTGCTGCTGATGATGCTGATTTGTCTTTAAACTTTTTCCAATCCTGCGCTATTTTATCAAGACTTGCGAAATCGCAAAGCATGGGAATTTGTTCTGGGTTACAATTATCCCTAAATATCTTGATTGCCATCAATGATTTTCTCAAAGATTCTTTTAAATATTCCACCGCATCTGTAAAACAATTCATAGTTTCTTCTTCCAATGGAAGCTGAAGTTTAAGCTTTCGGGGAGAGGGAGGATAGCTGAATGGATCAAAATTTAAACGAACTACCGCGTAGGTCTCTACTCTCTCTTTCATAACATCATATTCTGCTCTTCCCATTGTAATCGGGTCCGAATACCTTGATTCAAGGTTACTATAGGAATACATTGAAAGTGATTCTCCACCACCAGTAAACGTTTTTTTGTCATAATAGATAGAAGCATCAGTATGAAAAGCCTTCACGAATCCCGTTCTCTGACTTTTGAAACTATTTAAATTCAAACTACTCAAAAAAATAGTAGAAATTGAGCCACATTGTAAATGATACGCCATATACGCAAATATTTTTTTGATTTCCTCGTCTGCTTGGGTAGACAACTCGTTTGCTATCCTGTAACTGACAACACCATTTTTATTCGGCGTAGGACCAAATAATTGAACTCTGAGAGACATCACTGTTCTGTAATGGGGTGATGGAATAAGTTGACAGGCAGCTTCTGAAATACATGCCATCACAACTGAAACAAAAGTATAAGAAAACTGTAATTGCGGAATCTCTGGTTTGTTAAATGTAGAGTAAACAAAATAATCAATTAGTCCTTTAAAAAAAGTATCATCTCTATTGAAGCCGAATCCATTAATAAAATTGTTACGATTCAATCTAAGACCTGTGAATACTCCGAAACATGGTCTATACCGTTGACACATTTCAAACTGAGTTACAAGCTGCACCATGCTAACAGTAGTATCAAATTCCGTATTGTTTTTTAAAAAACAATTTAAACTATCACATGCACCATCACACGCAAAAACCCGAATCGGATGCTGCTCAACCACCACCACCTCATCATGTGTCGTTCCAGCAGAAGCATCAGCAGCAGAAGCATCAGCAGCAGTAGCAAGAGTAGCCCTAATAACAACGCGTAACGGTTGCATACGTGTATCGGGGGTTGATAATACCTGCTCTGTCCAAGGGGTAACAACCTTAGTTTTTTTAAAAGCATCAATTTGTTCGTTTATTTCAGGAGTTAAAAATTTTAGGCAGTTAAATCCAACACCTTGATCCGAGAGTGCTTGTTGTAAACCAGTTTGTAATGCACTAAAAGAAACAAAGGTAAATGCCTGTGGATATTTCAAAAAAGAATATACTTCTAAAAACAACAATACACTTTCAACAACCTTTGGACTTACTAATTCATTTTTTTTAGCCATCATTAAATTAATAAACTCTTCACCTAGTGTTTTAAAGTATTGAACTAACGTTTCAGGTAATGCCGATCTTATCGCGATGTCAATCTGATTCAGATCGGATAAAGATGGTTCTGCATCTGCAGGCAGTATATTTATATTGAACATGAAACACACCCATATTTTGAATAAAATTCTATAATACTTTTTAAACTTATCAACTTTTGAGTTTGGTTCTTGTTCGGCGGCGAGCTGTCCTAAAGTTTGATCTATATTTAATTGTTGATGAAATATCATCAAGTCTGGATAGTACACTTCGCGAACATCAAATGGTAGTAAGAGTCGGTAAACTGCACCTACCTCCACAACATTTTCAACTTTAATTTGAGACATTTGTTAGTTTGTTTTTATATTTACAAATTATTTTTATTGTTGTATTATTTTTGCGACTCGTACACCATTATTTGCACATTTGTTCATGTTTGCACAAGTATCACACGAACAGCTTTCAAAATCGTACAAAAAGAAATTTTTTTTGGGAAACAAACTGATGATGTAAAAAAATGCAAACCCCCATGCTAAACCAAACAATGCACCTCCAACATACATTCCAAAATCAAACCCAGATAATGAATATTTTATTGCACCAATGTCAATAAATGCAAGTATTGAAAATACGATTGGTAATAATACCTTTATGGAAATGTCAATATCATCTTCAACATTTACAGCGCATGCTGACAAGTATCCGATTGAAGAATAAATAAAAGAAGTGATGGTTATCAGTTTCAAGTTAGAAATAAAGACTACCGCAAAACAACAGAATGTTATGATGATGTAAGTAAATCCGCGAAGTGGTGTATGATTTACAATGTTGATGCCAAGTGCTACTGAAGACATAACAAATGGAATAGTTTTTTGAATATTCAACAACAAATCAACAAAAGATGATGATTTTTCGTCCATGAGCTTATAAATTTGAATATGGAAATATAATAATAAAATATGGTTTTCCTAATATTATTACTTTAAAAAAAAAGTTTCAATAATGTTCAATAGAAATAGTTAGTACTGAATTACCATATACTTTAAATAATATACTTAAATATAATATAATGAATAGAGACAGATTGAATTATCAACCTACAACACCTACCTACAACCTGTAACTATGGGTATTCCAAGTTATTTTGCACATATCTTGAAAAAATACCCACGGATTATAAAATCATTGCATCAATTGTTGGTAATTGACAATTTATACATGGATTGTAATGGAATAATATATGAAGTTGTGCGACAAATGACATACGATTCAGACTCGTGTGCTGAGTTTGAGAAAGAACTAATAGAAAATGTTTGTAAAAGCATAAACAATTGTATTGAAATGGTGAACCCGATCAATCGTGTATTTATTGCATTTGATGGAGTAGCACCAGTTGCAAAGTTGAATCAGCAACGAGAAAGACGATTCAAATCATGGTATTTGAGCCATATGGAAAGTGACAAAAGAAAAATGATGATAAAAGAAGGAATAAAGGTGAATGCACCTAAAGCTTGTTGGAACACAACGGCGATCACTCCAGGTACAAATTTCATGACAGAACTTCACAAAATGTTGCATGAAAAATACAAAAATATGGATAATGTTATAGTAAGCAGTAGCAAAGAACCCGGTGAGGGTGAACACAAAATATTTGAATACATTCGTAAATTTGAAAAAGAACACAGCAAGCAAACAACTTTGATATATGGTATGGATGCAGATTTGATAATGCTGTGCCTTTCACATCTTAATATTTCTGAAAAAATATACTTGTATCGTGAAACCCCGGAATACTTGAAATCAATAAATGTGAAATTGGATGTGAATGAAAAATATTATGTGGACATTCCTGAGTTTGCGAATGAAATTGCAAAACAATTAACAAAATTAGAATTGTCAGTGAATGAAAAACATACTAAGGTATTGGATTACATATTCATGTGTTTTATGTTGGGGAATGATTTCATGCCGCACTTTCCAATGTTGAATATTCGCACCACTGGAATATCAACGTTAATGGAAACATATTGTGCAACTTTCAAATTGAAAGAAGGCATTATCCAAGCGTGCGAAAATGGATTAAAAATCAATTGGTTGCAATACAAAAAATTTGTACAGAATCTTGCATTACAAGAATTGACCCTCATTAGAAAAGAACACAATACTCGTGACAGACAATCCAGATACATGAGAGATAATGAAGATCCAGAAAACGTCATGCATGATGTCATGATGTTACCAATGATTGAACGAGAGGTTGAGATGTACATTAACCCATTCAAGAATGGATGGGAAAAAAGGTACTATTCTGAATTATGTGCGGTTTCAAATGTGGACTCATTGAATGAACTGTGTAGAAATTATTTGGAAGGTATGGAATGGACTTTCAAGTATTACACAACCGGATGTGTGGACTGGACGTGGTCATACAACAACCACTACCCCCCGCTGTTAAAAGATTTAGAAACCCATATTCCTGAAGAAACAATTGATTTATTGAAAGTCAAACCGAAAGACCCCATATCAGAACTGGTTCAGTTGTGTTATGTTTTGCCGGAACAAAATTACAGTTTACTGCCATGCAATGTGTCAAGGTGTTTGAAAAAAATAGTGAGTTCAAAAGAGCCAACTTTCAAATGGGCATATTGTAAGTTTTTTTGGGAATGTCACACAGACTTGCCAAAATTAAACATAAATGAAATAATTACAGTTATTTCAAAAATAAAATAAAAGATAATAATATACAAAATAATGTATCTGAGTAGGCTTTATAGTGTAAAACATAGTGTGCATCCCAAAAGAAAAAAAGGAGGCCAGAAGAAAAAAGCGTCACTGAAAAGAAAAAAAACGTCAAAAAGACGTGTTAGATATTAAAATATTTATTTGTTCAATAATATTACATAATGAAAAATATTATTAAATAATTCTCAAAATTATAGTTAAAATGAGTAACCCTTTCATAAATAAACACCAGCCTTTGCGACTTTCAGAATTTGAACAGCTGCCAACTTTGATGACAAAAGCGTTGTGTCCATTGATTGAGATGCAAGAGTTGAATTTATTGATACTTGGTGATTCTGGATCAGGAAAAACTTCATTAATAAATGCAATAATAAATGAGTATTACAGCAATGACCCATTCAAGGATGATAATATAATGACCTTGAACAGTTTGAAAGATCAAGGCATTCAATACTACAGATCCGATTTAAAAATATTTTGTCAAACTAAATCTCTTGTTTTTGGTAAAAAAAAGCTGGTTGTGCTGGATGACATAGATACTATAAATGAACAAAGCCAACAAGTGTTTCGCAATTGCATTGACAAATACAAACACAATGTATCATTCATTGCTTCGTGTACCAATATTCAAAAAGTGATAGACAATTTGCAATCAAGACAAATTATATTGAAGATAAATCCAATAAATTCAATTTGCATGCAAAAAATTTTGAATAAAATATGTGAAAAAGAAAAAATCAAAATAGATGAAGACGCTTCAAAATTTGTCTTATCCGTGTCAAACGGGTCTGTTCGCATTCTTATCAACTATTTAGAAAAGTTCAAAATAATGAATGTTAGAATAACCAATGAACTAGCGAATAAATTGTGCACAAACATTGGATTTAGCAATTTTGACAAATTTACGAAAAATTGTGCATCAAGTAGTATGAAAATTTCAGACTGCATTTTGGTGTTATATAACTTGTTTGACCAAGGGTATTCAGTCATGGATATTCTTGTAAATTATTTTGCATATGTCAAAAAAACACCACATTTAAATGAAAATATGAAATACAAAGTAATTGCAATCATTTGCAAGTACATAAGTATTTTTCATAATGTTCATGAAGACGAAATTGAACTTGCCTTATTTACAAACAATGTTTGCAAAACATTACGTTGCGGCGTTGTCACTGATTCAAATTTAATATCTAATTATGTTATCATTAGTGAATGAATGACAAACTTGTAGACAGTGATAACTCAATTGGGTCAGTTACAAAATCATCTTTTTTCAAGAGTAATGTCCCATTGGAACTACTTTATGATTTTGTTAACAAAATTTCACATAAAATTCCAAATACAGATCATCATTTGATTGACATAAATTCATATAAAAAATCAATTTATGTGGATGATTTTAATAAAAAATCATTACTAGACCACTTTTGTTACAGTTTGTTGCCTTACTACCATAAAGAAAAACAATTTTTTTTGACGAGGAAAATGTCTTATAACAGTTTGATTACAATTTTAAGACAAATTTGTCGTGGTTCAAATATTTATTTCAAATCTGAACGAAAATATGATAAATCAAAAACTCAAATTGTTCATTACATTGCATGTCAATAATACAACTGATATAATATCAAATATAATATATAAAGGGTTTATAAAGATGCCATCAATCAAGATTTTTTTATTTTATTTAGTGATATTTGTTGCAAGCATTGCGTATAATCGGTACAAAATTAATACAGACACCACACTTTTTGACAACTATGAATTGGTAAAAAAATATTTATTGAATGATAAAACACGAATGAACACACGAAAACCATTTATTTGGATATTTATTGATCATGAAAAAAATAATAGAAACTGGTCAAGTTGGGGATCCCGGTCGTCCATGTATTTGAATCAACCATATTTGCATTTATGCATTCGCAGCATCATTGAACATTGTGGAAAATCATTCAATGTAGTTTTATTGGATGATAAAGCGTTTAACAGACTCATCCCAAATTGGACAATTCCAACAGAAACTATGCCATCTCCATTAAAACATCATTTAAGAGATCTTGCAATGGCAAAGGTTCTTCAAAAGTATGGAGGAATGACGGTCCCTGCTTCTTTCATATGTTTAAAAAATTTGAGTTCACTTTATTTGAACAGGTTGAAAGAATCAAACCAATCCGTCTTTGTGTCTGAATTCCCGTCTTACATGGATGAAGTTCCATTTTTTCCCAGCAGCAAAATTATGGGATGTCGTAAAAATAGCACACTTATGATGAAATATGTCAATTATTTAGAAAGTATAGCCACTAATGATTATACAAATGAATACAAATTTTTGAATCAACCTGACAGATGGTTTTACAAATGCATGTTATCGGACCCCCATCAGTTGTCAATCGTTGATGGAACCATTATTGGAACTAAAACTGAAAACGGGAAAGCAATTCTCACAGAGGACCTGATCAGTGAAGAAGATGTGGATTTTTCACATGACATGTATGGAATTTACATTCCATCTGATCAAATTCTTAATCGCACCGCATTCCAGTGGTTTGCTCGTTTATCAGTAACCCAAGTTCTTACATCAAATACGGTTATTGGAAAGTATCTTCTCATTTCAAATGACATTTAATTTTCAATCAAATTGAATTGTGATTGTATTTTTTTGTGCCATTCACGAGCAATTTCATCTTGTTGAGCAAGTTTGAATGCCCGACACATGTTTTCTTCCTCTTCCCGTGCATGATGTTGACTCATTGCATTATTTTCACAAGAATACGTTTTTGAGTCCACATCTCTCGCCATTTGAATTTCATTCAAACTGCTGTATCTACGACTATTTGTATAATCTTCATGTGTTACTGGAATAACCGTTTCAGTGTGCGCTTTTTTCAAGTCTTCATACATCAATCCATTTGAAACACCAAACGTAAATCCACGCGAGTGCTCTTCAGGACATTGCCTCGTTAAATCATACATTGATCCGCCATTCATTGTGTTGAACGAACGCACTTCAGTTTTTACAGTGAGCGCTTGCTCACGCAATTTTTTTTTTCTTTCTTCTAATTGTTTCATGCCTTGGGCCCATGAACCTTGCTCTTGTATATTGAAATTTTCATTGGATTCTTCTTTCAACCAATTTCCATATCCGCTATCATTTTCTTCATCACATATGCGATTTTTTTCAAACAATTCATTGAACCACGTATTGAACTTGTTCGCATCCATGTTTTTTAATGAATTTTTTATTGAATTCATTTGAAATTCAACTCCACTTTTCAGTTCATCATATGTTGTATTGGTTTCACGAGAGGAACCACACCGCACTTGGTAAACTTCATACAACAGTTTGTATGCTTTTGAAAAAAATAAAAAATATTTCTTGTCCAATCCAGATTTGTCCGGGTGTGTTCGCATAACAATCATTTTAGCATCTCGCATGTGTTTTTCTGTAAAGTGTGTTGGAATTTTGAATAAATTCAAAATATCACAAAAATTATAATTGCTGATATTTAAATCCAACTCTACATCCATTTTATATTATTTCGTTCTTTTTGTTTTAATACTTTTGTGGTATATATTTTTTATTACAAGATATTTGATAACTGATCAATTTGTTCTTTGCTCAACTCAGTTGGCAATTCAACCAAAAATTTTATTTTCAGTGTACCATTTGAATTGTATCCCAATCCAGGCAACAACTTTATTTCATTATTGGTTATTGAACACGGTTTACAAGACATTTTGTAACTTCGGCCATTCAAATGCAACATGTCAAATGTAAATCCACATAGCGCGTCTTTCAAAGAAACTTTATGTTCAATTAATAAATCATCCCCTTCTCGTTTAAAAACATCGTGAGTTTGAATATTGAATTCTAAGTTCAAACTACCGCGTCTACCTCCAGATTTGGGGATTACATTGCCCTTATTTTTTATTTGCAACATGTACCCATCCGGCATTGATGGAGGAATTGTTATTATGATTTTCTCTGTTTGTGACCCATTTTTTTCGCTTTCATAATAATTAATGTGCTCATATTGTGTGATTCCGTTGTATGCATCACACAAGTTAATTCCGATCACCATGTTTACATCAAACTGTTCACTTATTGGTGATTCATTCATCGTTTGTGTGAAATTATGTATTACAATGTGGGGACTTCCTCCCACTCCTCCAAATATTGCTTCAAACAACCCCGGTGAATTTTGATGTGATTGATTTTGCACCGCTGAAAACAACATTTCAATTGGGTTTATCCCCATTCCCATTCCCATTCCTCCCATTCCCATTCCCATTCCCATTCCCATTCCTCCCATTCCCATGCTTCCCATTCCCATTCCTCCCATTCCCATGCTTCCCATTCCCATGCCTCCCATTCCCCCCATCATGTGAAGCCGATTCCCCATTTGCAACTCAAAGTCATAATTCGTTCGTTTTTCAGTATCACTTAACACAGAATAAGCTTCATTTATATCTTTGAATATTCGGTTAGATTCTTCAGAATTACCATTTTTATCGGGATGATGCTCCATTGATAACCTACGAAATGAGCGTTTTATTGCATCTAGTGTTGCATTTTGTTCTACTTGCAAAATATCGTAGTAAGATTTGTTTGACATATTGTTTTAATTATAAACAAACAAGTCTTCTTTATTATTTTTCAATATTATTGATTTTTGCATTAAAAAAAAAATTGAAAGCTTTTTGTAATGTGACAAGATAACTTCAAACAAACCGCTACGTTGTGAAACCATGTTTGCCTTTTTAAACACACCCAATTCCATAAAAAATTCCACAAAAGAAATCACAAACCTTCCTGGACTCTTTTCATGTGACATAGATAAAATCAAACTCAAACTGTTGAATTACACACACACCATGCGAGACAATCTTCGCAATGGTAGTCCCATATTCAGAAACATCAGTGAAGTTGAAGCCAAGATTGAGTACAACGACATAGAAAGCATAATATCTGGACGTCTTCCAGTTCCAACATCAGGATATCAATGCGGAAAACCAAACCCATTTGACAGCCACAGCAAACATGAAAATGCTGCGTTAGCATTTATCATGACCAAAGAACTCACATATCTGAACCATAACATTAGAATGCTTTCACTAATTGTGCGCAGGTACCAAGAAGAACCACAAGAAATCGGTTACCCCGAAAATGAAGGTGGTTTAACTGGAAGTGACACACCAGACTCAGATTCGGATTTGGATTCGGATTCGGATTCGGATTCAGATTCAGATTCAGAGAGCCATATTGAATATCCGTTAGTAAGGTCATCTGATTCATATGAACCTTATCGTTGTAGTCGTAAATGTGTGGTCACGACAACTGGAGTCTTCGCAGTTGAATCTCTTCGCAAAAAAGTCAACAACCTGTGTCGCTTGATCGAATTATCACCTACATATATGACTGAAACTTACTCCGAAAGATTAGGAAGTCTTGTCCTGTCAGACATCTTCATTTACTTTTCCAAGTTTGATGCAGACCATAGAAATCCTGTCGTATGGGCTTTTCTTGAGTTGCAAAACCTCTCACTAGCATGCATGAAATTGATGGAGTTATTTGCTTCTAACAATCTGTTTCGTCTTACCGAAGGCACTGAATTTGCAACATTGCAGGATCCGCATGATGCAATTTTCACACAAAGGCGTGATTCAACCTAACAAAACAATTACACGGTGATAGTCAAAAATAAATTAAAAAATATTTATATAGACACGTTTCAAAATATCAAAATGGCGGATCATAATTATAGAATGTTTGTCATCCCGAAAAATACTCGTCTTGGTCCAATTATCAAAAATACACGTGTTTCAAAAATGTCTTGGGATAAAAATGACTTAATAGGAGTTATCTCTCATACCAAAATCAAAATAGGTCAAATTAATCTAGATCAAGAAGTTGGAAAATGGATTAGACGATATGCTGAAGATATTGAATATAACACATATTTAGAAATAGGAACTTGGAATGGATATGGTTCAACAAAATGCTTTGCGGATGGTTTTACAAAAAGAAAAGATGATAATTATATTTTTTATTCATTAGAATGTAATACTGATAAGTTTAATATAGCAAAAGAGATATATTCTAATTTTAAAAATTTTCATATTTTAAATGAAGTATTTTTTAATGATATGCCAAAAAATATTTATGAAATGTTTCCAGAATTATTAGAAAATACAACACTAAAACATTGGAATGACATTGATTTTGAAAACATGAAGAATAAATCTATTTTCCTAAATCGTAAAGATTTACCGGAAATATTTGATGTAATTTTATTAGATGGTGGTGATTATACAACGTATTATGAGTATCAATTTATAAAAGACAGATGCAGAATTCTTATACTTGATGACACAAATGTGCCAAAATGTAAACAAATAGTAAAAGAACTCAAATCAGAACCAGATAAATGGGAAATACTCATGGAAACAAATGAGAGAAATGGTAATGTAGTTGCTAAGAGAAAAATGTACATTATTAAAAACCATTTAAATTGAAATTTACAGTATTTCTATATTTCCAACCAACCAACATCTTTGTGAATGAATATTATTACGTTCAAAGGCAACGAGTACCCTCACTTTCAAACCGTCGGCAACGCATCGCAATTTGCAATACCGTACGCCAAGCATTACTGCAATGGCGTGGGGTATGATATTGGGTTTTGCAAGGAGGAATGGAAATACCCCGGCGCGATTGGCATTGACATATCATTGAATAACGGGTTTCACGCAGACAATCTACCCAATGACACAGTGGATTACATCTATTCCAGCCACTGTTTGGAACACGTGGATCACTGGGTGAAGACGCTGACGCTTTGGATTTCCAAATTGAAATCGGGCGGAATACTGTTCTTGTACTTGCCCGATTTTTCACAGGTGTACTGGAGACCGTGGCACAACAAAAAGCACAACCATTGTTTTACCCCCGACATCATAAAATCTTTTCTGTCGGACAACGGAATGAGCCGTATTTATTGTTCCGGGGTTGATCTGAACAACAGTTTCATGGTGGTGTGTGAGAAACCCTAAAAATATTTTAAACATAAAATACAAATACTATTCATTCGTCGTCGTAATAAAAAATATGCCGTTACGATTCAAACTGATTGTAGCAATGTGTCCAAATGGCGGGATTGGTTACAAGGGCAGCTTGCCATGGCCACACAATAAAACGGACATGGCCCATTTTGCCAAGCGAACCTCCGGCAGCGGCAACAACGCGGTCATTATGGGCGCGAAAACATGGTACAGCATTCCTGTGCGACCCTTGCGACGACGCGCCAACCTGATTCTCTCGTCTCAAACATATGAACCACAAATCCAGTCGGCCCATTGGTTTAGAACCATGCCCGACTTGTTCACGCATTTAGAAGCTGCCAAATACGACGAAGTCTGGATCATTGGCGGCGCCAGTATTTACGAGCAGTTTTTGGCCATGCATGCAACCGGTCAAATCAACATTGATGAAATGTGCATTACCACGATAGACGACGCCGGGTATGGTTGCGACACGTTTTTTCCGTTAAATGCATTGACTACAACCCAACAAAATAAAAATGAACAAAAATAAAATATGTCCGCCGGTTCAATCATGCGATTCAGAATGCGGTGTTCATGTCAAATATATCAGATGTTTTGGTTTTTTCTGCAAGGGCGTAATCACTAACTTTTTTTTCAAAAAAATTGCAAACAGATGGTAGACTTATTAATTCCATAAAATCAAATGGATTCGTTGATCCGTATATTTTATCATATCCCAATTGCAGCATTAATCGGTCGGCCACATATTCAATGTATTGCATCATCAACTTAGAATTCATTCCAATCAACCGACAAGGTAGTGATTCACAAATAAATTCACATTCAATTGACACTGATTCTTTTACAATCTCAACTACCCTTGATTTTGTTAATCTTTTATTCAATTTGTTGTAAAGCAATATTGCAAATTCGGTGTGCAATGCTTCATCCCTGGATATCAATTCATTACTGAAAGTCAAGCCTGGCATCAACCCACGTTTTTTCAACCAAAAAATGGAACAAAATGCACCTGAAAAAAAGATGCCTTCAACACACGCAAACGCAACAAGTCTTGATTGAAATGAACTTCGTTTATCATGTATCCATCGTTGTGCCCATTCCGCTTTTTTTTTTACACATTCAAACGTATCCATTGCATGAAATAATTTATTCCTTTTTTCAATGTTTTTTATATAACTATCAATCAACATGCTATACACTTGTGAGTGTATGTTTTCCATTGCAATTTGAAAACCATAAAATGCACGAGCCTCAGCTAATTGTACTTCTGTCATGAACCTTACTGCCAGATTTTCTAAGACAATTCCATCACTTGCTGCAAAAAATGCCAAAATCATTGAAATGAAAAATTGTTCATTTTCGTTAAGCGTATTCCAATCACTTTCATCCCGTGACAAATCTATTTCTTCAGCTCTCCAAAAACAATCAACCTGTTTTTTATACATGTTCCAAATTTCGTTGTCTTTTATTGGAAATAACACATATCTATCGTTTGTTTCTGATAATATAAGATCTTTTTCTTTGTTGTCTTTGGATTCTTTTTTCACGTTATCGTTTTCATCTTTTCTCTCTTCATAATCAATCTGATCAATCACCTGTGATTCCGGCATTTTATCGTGATAGTTGTAAGTTTCGTCTTGTTCTTAATATATTTTATATATAACATTTTATATAACACCGCAATCTACAAAAACATCAGATATTATTATACAATGACCAACCATGACATGCAACTTGCGTGTGACGGACGCCAGATTGCTCTTGAAGATTTGAAAGAAATAGAAAAAAAACAACATCAGTATGAAACTCAAATAGAATTATTTCAAAACGCTAAGCGCATTCACACTGCAATGCAAAGCAATCCATTACTATGTTCACTATTTAAAAAATACAAAACAAAATGTCTTGAATTATTAAAAAAAAAGAAAGAAGAAATATTTTGTCTCACAGAATTATCATCTTATTGTGAATTGATTGGAGATGTTTCTGACATTAAACGTATACAATCAGAATTAGAACTAATATATTCTCAACTGAATTACGTGGAACAAAATTTTGAATTTGAAGACGCGACAGATGATGAAGTTTATGAAGACGATGATGAATTTTATAATGAAGAGGAAGATGAAGAGGAAGATGAAGAGGAAGATGAAGAGGAAGATGAAGAGGAAGATGAAGAGGAAGATGAAGAGGAAGATGAAGAGGAAGAGGAAGATGAAGATGAAGAGGAAGATGAAGAGGAAGAGGAAGATGAAAAGGAAGAGAATAGCATTTTTTTAATGCTTGCCAAATAGTTTTTTGAGAGAATTGTGTAATTTTATTTTCCCTCCTTTTTTGAGAGTTTTTTTTTGTTGTTTGGATGATGTGTTGACTTTGAGTCGTGAATCATTGATAATTTGAAGCATATCCTCATTTGAAAAACTTTCACCGCACTCTTTGATGCATGCAACGATGTTTCGTTTGAATGTTGCAATTTTACGTTGGCATGGGGATAGTTTTGCTATCTCTCGTTTTTTTATTGAAATTTCTTTTTTTTTTTCTTTTTCTTCTTTTTCAAATTTTTTTGCAGCTTCTTCAAAGTATTCTTTTAATGGAACTACTTTTTTTCCGATTGCGCGGTTTTGTTGAAAAACAGCATTATCAATTTCAGGAGCATTTGTTGATACTCCATACCGCATTGCAATGAGGTCGGCTGTATTTTCAAACGCATTTTTTTTTGATTTAATATTATTTGGTTGAACGACGTTTGGATCTAATAATGTTGGTGCGATTCGTTTTTTTACCTTGATTGACATTTGCGATATTGTATATTACAATGCTATAATAATCCAATTTCTCTGTATATCAAACCCCGTGGTTTAATTAGTTGTTGATACCTTTTGCGACGTGTTTCAACAATTTTTTTCCATTTTCTTTGAAAGATTCTAATCCAAAATGTCTTAATGATTACAATTTCTTCACCAGACTCCATTTGAATCGGTTGAACAATTTCAAACATTGGGTAAACGCGTTTATTTCCAGTTGTGATTTTCCAATAAGCTCGTATTGGTCCATTGTAAATAAAAGCACCAGGATATTGTGAAATAAAAGAAAAAATAGAATTATCATAGAATGAATCCAAATGAACTTGACATGTATAAACGAAATAATCAGATGCGGCGGTTGAATAATAACCATGTATTGATTGATTGTAAAACTCGCATACGCCTAAACAATACATTTTGAATGACCTGAATGTATTGCATGTTGTTTCTTTATTAATGTTAAATGGTAATAAGTTAATAGAGTTAATCAGTTAATTGATTCGTTTGGTTCCAATGTCATTGCTGACAATGTAAATTGAATTTTCAGTCATTATGATGTATTCGGTTTCCACTTTGAAAATCTTTGCAATGGTGCTGGTGTATTCGTCTTCACTTTTTACTAAAAGTTTATCTTTATTTTCACTAACCCCAATTACAACCGTTTTATCAAGAGATGCGGTCCAGTAGTCTAACATGATTGGTTTATCTTCAACGAGTGCAAGTTTGATGGCATGGTTCATGCACAAAGTGGAAGGAAGTCTATAAGATGAGTTTGAACTTGAAGAAGATGCGGTCGTCGTGGCAAGAGCACCTCCACCTTTATTATTAGCGTTCATATTTGAATATGGTTTATGGGAATAATTATTTTGTATCTTTAAATACTTATTTGTTTCTTATATAATCATTTTGAAATTGTAATAGTTTTTCTTCTAATTTTGGGAATGCGTTTTTTTTCAACATCAATCTGTTTTGGAACTAAACATTTTCCGATCGTCATGTATTCAGTTTCCAGCATTTTTTTAATGAAGTCATAAATTTTGAAAAGAACATCTTCGTTGCACTTTCCAACAACAAGAACGCTTCCAGTCCTAAAAATCATAAATGATATTTCAAGATATTTTGACTGTTTTCGTCCTTCTTCTCCCACAGGAGGTTGTCCGGTTTGTTCGTCTAAGTTGATGTCATAGAAGAATTTGCATTGAATTCCAGGATAAGAACATGCATCGTAGTTGCAGTTTATTCTGTATTTGAATTTCAATACCCGATACAATACATCCCGATTTATGTAATATCCACATCTGAAATTTGAATTTATCAAGACAGTTTCGGATTTTTCTTGAAATTTCAACCCATCACCAACAAGCGGTTCAAGAAACTGTATTATCAATGTTTGAAGACGTTTCATCATAACATCACTTTTTATACCGGGCATTTCCAGTTTTCCGGTGTTGAATACCTTAACATGCATTTCTTTAAAGGTTTCATCATCTTGATCCAACACGCGAAATATGACAACGAAACAATTGAAAAAAGCCCGCTTCTGTTTTATTCTGTAACTGGTTATGTCTTTTTTGGAAATGCCAATGCTAATCTTTCGTTGATCTTTGAATTTTATGCGACCATCCGGATTTTCAATGTGTTCAATAACGTACTGGTTCACACAATATTGATTTTTCAATTGTGACTCTATTTCATTCAATTCATCTTGAGTTGAAGTTGAAAATTTCATCTGTTTTTTGATTGGACCTTCGCTTTGAACGTAGTACTTTATAATTGGAAGTTTCCAAAAAGCATCATAAATATCAATTTTTGAATTGAGATATGCTATTTTTGTTTTAGTGCTTATATATAATTCTGAACAAACGGGTCGCGTTTTCTCTGTCAATTTCAATGATTCATCGTTCATTTCATTGTCTACATCACCTGGATCCTGTTCATTTTCCTCTTCATCGCTACTAGTAACATTGTCCTCCTCATTATTATTACCACCTCCAAAAAACAGCTTCCACTGATTATCAAGGTCGCCCATTGTTGTTTGATGATATGTACAATAGTCTTTAAGTTGAATTTAAATATCATTTAGTTTCAATTTTAAATTCAATCCAATGAATAAATTTCATGAGTTGGTGCCCTGTATGAATTTTTTTTTTCTTTTTTTCCAATCAAATGCATGACAACTGCAACCAGAGTAAACACAACTGATATAATTGTAAAGAAAACTGCTTCAGCCGTCATTAGTAGTTTTCAAATTGAATTCAAATATTATTTAGTTTCAATTTTAAATTTATTTGCGTGATTACACTTCAGTTTTTGTTTTTAGCACAACATTATAGAAAAACTGATCTAATTGAACTGTATTGATTCCACTAACAGACAAGTCACTTATCAATGAAGCATTACCATTCTTAAAGAACAAAAATGCAGGAATACCATTTACCATTTTTTTTTGTTTCAATGATGCAAAAAGATCAAATGATTCATCAACGTCACATTCAAGCATTTCAATGTTTTCAGGTAACCTTAGTGAAATTGTATCAGAATAATTCTTAATTTTTTTACATGGAGAACACCACGTTGCTCCAAGTTTTAAAATGGTGTGTGTAGGGGTTCTAGACAAATATTGTAAAAAAGACACACGATCTGCATTGATTTGCTTTATTTTTGTGGACATTCAATGGATTCAATATAATTAACCTATATATTTATTTATATTATATTCTTCATGAAAAAATATTATATATGAGTATGATATAAACAACAATATAACGATCACAAAATGAAACCCATATTTATGTTTATTGCGAGCATGAGCTTTGTTTGTGGAATCATGTTACCACATCCACCGTCTTCAAACAAAATTGTTTTGTTGCCGAATCCAAACAAACCGCATTTGTTGAACGCAAATGGGTCAAATATTGAGTGTGATGGGTGCAAATGGTTTATTGGCAAAATTCAAAATTATTTAATAAATAATGAACCCAAATTTGACAATGTAACAATCAATATGATTGAAACAAATATATGTGATCATCTTCATTCCGAACATTCACAATGCAATTCACTTGTAGAAAAATGCACTCCGATTGTGTTAGATTCTCTGATAAAAAAAATTGATCCTATGTTTGTATGCGATGAATTGGAACTTTGTTCAGAAACTAGATTTTTTTCATCTAAGTGATTTGATTTGAATCAAGTTTACTAACCGAAATTACAACACGATAATAATTTTTTTGCGCCCACAGCGTTGGAAGCCATGATCGCATAAAATAATATAAATTAAAAATTATATTATTTTTCATTTGACCTTAAAGTGGAAAAGTCAATGGTATTTTTGTATGATACTTTTTATGAAATATATTTTTTTATGCTCAATTGTATATAACCCACACATTGCAAAATGCAAAATCCACGTCTAGTGAATTTAGAAAATCAACCAACCAACTTCATCCTTCGTCGTCTTGTGAATCAAACGACTGATATTTTTGGAGAGTTTAATCACGCAGATTATCAAAATCTTGTAGCTATTTTCACCCGATTAAGAAACGACCCGAATTTAAATGAACACTCAGACCGTTTGGGAGAATTCATTGATGATGGAATTCTTGTGATTGCTCGCCGGTATGATGACGGTAGGCCAATACATCCTGGCACAATGAACATTGTAATGATGGCAATTCAAGTGTTCAATCAAGCGGAGGGACATCCGGAGGGACATCCTTATCAATTCGGAGTCATTCCAAACATCACTCCCCCCACCGAAAATTTTATGAATGAAGTTGTCCGGCCAATCACAGAACGTCTTGTACTCTTGCCACTGCATCATGCAGAATGGATTAATCCGGTTTTTGCGGCACAAGAGGCTGCCAGGCGGGCGTTTGAAGAAGCACCCGGAGCTGAAACGCGTATTGCACGAACATTGGCCGAGTTCAGAGCTATGGGAAGTGACCAAACTGAAACAACCTGTCCAGTGTGCATGGAAAATTTCATTGAACACAATCCCAAGGGAAGACCTCCCGTTTTTATGCCAGTGATTTTTCACAAAGACGAAAAGGGAAAATGGTTTCACCCCATGCACACGGCGTGCGTGGATGATGTGAAAAAAGAAGCGTGTCCGATGTGTCGTAACAAAATTGTGTGGCCTGAAAAATTTGACCCGGCTTCTGTAATAAACTTTAAAGACTTGATGCTCATCCAGAAAAAACGACATCCAAATAGCGAACCACCAGTTCGTAAAAGCTTGAAACGCAGTGTCAAACGTTTACCCAATGTCTCTTTAAAACAAGCAAAAACACAATTAAAGGCGTTGCATAGGCAAATGCAACTTCCGAGCAGTGCGGCAAAGTCCAAAACGTCACGCCGAACCCCTTACAGTGTGGGTGGCAAAAGGTCTAACCACAGAATAATCAAACGCCGCAAGTGAGTCTATACTCGTCAAACGGTCGGTGCAAATATGTAAAACAATTTATAAATGTAGTTAAAGACAACTAATAAAATAAACATAACAACATAACAAACTCAAATGTCAAGCGAATGGGTGTATGATTTGAAAAAAGGAGGCTCTTCAATATTAAGGTTGTTTCATTTGTTGTTTCATGATCCAACAAGCATTGAATTAGAATCCATTCTCACTTCGTTGAATCTTACAATCAAAAAGTGGAAAGAAAGGGACCAAGTGTATTCCATTTTGAAATATGAAACTGGGAAATTGAAATGCGATGAATTGGAAAGTATTGGACTATTTAGATCAGTTGTTTTAGACCAACATGGAAAAATTTTAGCGTTTTCTCCTGCAAAGTGTATACTTGCAGGTTCATCCCATGAAAACATAAGAGTGGAAGAATTTGTTGAGGGAACTATGATCAACTTGTTTTATCATCGTCCCAATGGCCAAGAAGATGGCGCATGTTGGGAAATTTCAACAAAAAGTTCTGTGGGTGGAAAAGTAGTGTTTCATTCACTGGGAATGAATGCCAACAGTGAGACAGACTCAGAAAAAAAAACATTTCGTCGCATGTTTTTGGAATGCATGAATGACAGCAACTTGGAGTTTGATGCATTGGATAAATCAAAAAGTTACAGTTTTGTAATGCAACATCCAAACAACCACATCGTAGGTGAGATTGAAACACTGTCTCTCTATTTGATTGCAGTATACAACATTGATAATGAAAATTTGCAAATTGTTGAAGAACCGCGTGAAAACCACCTGAAAATGATAAACGAAAATCAAAAAACTCTTGTTAAATTGCCAAGAGTGTACGATAAAGAATTGAATGAAGTGAAATCTCAATATGCATCATTGAATTCATCACATGACTTTCCAGGAATTGTTTGCAGGGATTTGAAAACAGGATCCCGTTTCAAATACAGAAATCCAAATTATGAATTTTTGAGAAACCTTCACGGGTTTGAGCCCAAATTACTGTTTCAATATCTATCATTACGCAAACAAACCAAAATTGAAATGTATTTAAAAGCAAATCCCAAACACTCCGAAAAATTCAAACTTTTTCGTGATAATTTATTTTCACACACAAGTCAATTGTTCCAAAACTATATTGAATGTTACATACAAAAAAAAAAAGAACTGAAATACTACCCGCCACAATTCAAAACTCACATGTTTAAACTGCATGAACATTACATCAATGTTTTGAGACCTCTCCAAAAACACATCACAATGAAAGAAACGATTTTTTATGTAAATTCGTTACATCCATCGCAACAATTGTATTTTATCATGTATATTGCTCATAAACAAAATGTATCTCCCGACTCAAAAAAAAGTACCACGAATTAACCAGTATGCATGATCCGCTATGGCAAGAATTCCCGCTCCTAAAATGAGCTGGTATGCAACTTGTGGTGCATGTGCACCAGTATAACCAATATATAACACCAATGGCGCAACAATCAAAACATGAAACCATGAAACAAGTGAATATCTGTTTTTAATCAATTTAAATCCATGTGCACTAATAACGCCAATGCCCAAAAACAAAAGAACATAATATATCCAACTAGGTGCAGAATTTTTATGAATTCCCATGTACAAAAAGAAACCTCCCACAAAAAAAATGTGAAATAAGTGCACAATTAGTGACCGATTATAATTCAACTTCATTTTTTAATATTTTATGTATATTTTATTTATTTTGGGACTCCCATATTATTATATTTTGGGGGCTTGTTTTTCTTGGTATTCTTCAGCTTCCTTGTATTCTTCAGCTTCCTGGTATTTTTCGGCTTCCTTGGTTTGACCCTATGTTTTCCGCCCGAAAGTGGCTCGCAATTCATTCGTGCAACGGTTTCGTGAAAAATTCTCTCCGCATTTTCAATATTATGTTTGTTCAGTTCAACATGGGTTTCCATTTTTTGATGGGTTTTAAAATAGCGCGTGAGTGTGTTGAAAAGGTCATCGTCGTGTGGCATTCGCACTCTTTGATTCATTCCATGTATCTTCATTGCATTGAACCATTTCAACATTATAAATGCAGAAATTACATTTTCCGCATTGGATACTAATGTTTCGGCTGTGTGCATGATGTGTTTTAATATCATTATTGCAACGGCTCTCAACAATATGTTGAACTTCCGTCCTTCATATAATACATCAGTTCTAGAACTGATACTCATTTCATCATCGCTTTGGCGATTGAGCGTAATTGATGAAACACATTTTTTTATTTTATTTACTTCTGTGAATAAACAAAGTATTAGTTTAGGACAAATGTACGCATTCACATAAATTTCATAGTACATAGATGCATGACTATTTTCGGGGAATGCCGTGGTGTAATCTAGATTCAAATAAAAAGCAGGGCATCTCTTTTTTAGGATTGCATTCAATTCCATTATTTTTGTTTTCGCGTGCGTCAAGTCCATTATTTCAGGACACCTGCGGTCCTTGGTTATCATGTTTATTACCGCAAAATGGTGTGGATTGGCGTCATTTATGACTTTTTGTAAATCAAACACAAGGTGAACCGGAGTTGTTTCATTAAAAAATATTTCCAATTGCGATTCAATTGATTCAATATAAACCTTGAACTCGTCTGGAAAGTTGTCATCATTTTTCAGATTGAAAATATGAATATCACCAGCATGTTGCAGGGCAATAAACACGGTGGATTGCGGTATAAACACGTGATGCACTTTGTCATAATGAGTTATTTCATAACATGTATTGCCGTTTACAACCGTGACTGGATGCACACTAAGCAATCTAGTTGAACTATAAACAACCATGTATATAAATAATATTATTTATTATTTTTATTCATGTCTGTAAAGATATTATATTCATAATTATATTCATAATATATAAAACCAAGAAATCAGATAACATGGGACGTGAAAAAGGCCCAACCCCCAGTACAAAAAACGGCGAAGTAACTAAAGAATCCATAGCAGCACGACAAAAATTAGAATCCGACTGGTGGAAGGCGAATTCCGAACTTGAACGTTTCTATGAACAACAACGTTATAAAGCCGCTAATCCACTAGCAACCGAGTTAAACCCAATAACACGAATGAGCAGGGAACTTGGATTAAAGCGTGGTTCATATTTTCCGTCATTGGCTAACAAAAAAACAAAACATGGTGGAAAAAAACGCCGCATTCGCGCACCTCGCAAGCAGACTCGCCGCATCATTTACAAAAAAAAATGATACAATTCAAACGACACTCGTGAAAAAAATAAATAGATGAATAAATAATATTACAATTATTTAAACGCAATTGGGATGGCTGTAACAAAACAGGTTTGGTTTAAAAAGTTTTACTATGTATTGCTGTATGCGTGGTATGTGCTATATGCGGTGGCACTGTTGGGGATTGCGACAGTTGCGCCGTCGTATTTAGACACCATTTCCATGGTGTTGAAGTATTTCATCATTGTGTTTTTGCTGGTTCGGTTTAATCCATGGGTTAATTATGAAATAACAGAGTTTGACCGTACGATTGTATTCAGCGCTGCGTTCTTTTTGCTGGCGTCCACTGCGATTGCCTCGTTTGTAATGAAAAGTGTAGAGGCAAAGTCGGCGAGCATATCACAGGTTAGTTTTAAAAATAATACAAATAAAAAAAATTGAATCAAAAATTGAAAAAGTATTTGAAATATAGTGAACCAAACCAACAACGCAATTAAAATGACGGAATACTGGACTACAACTGCAGCTGCTTCAACAAAAACCCCAGTGATAATTTACAGCACAGACGGAAGCAAGTATGAAGGCTGTGTCAACATGTTTGGAGAAAAACACGGCTTCGGTTGTTTCAAGACCAACAAAACCATCTCCGGAGTTGTTGGAGAGGTTGACTCACACATGACAACCTGGACTGAGTTTGAAGGCGAATGGCAGCACAATCTGCTGCATGGTATGGGTGTCATGAGGACCATGTCCAACCAAGGCATCATCAAAATTGTTTATAATTGCAGGTGGGACAATGGGGTCCCCGTCCCCGCAAAATAAATAGTTTCAAAAAGGTATGTGTGTGTGTGTGTATGTGTAACTAACACTTTTTTTTAATTGTTTTTTACACCTGTCAGCACAATGTGTGATGAAAATATTTTATAATCCAAATATTGAATATTATTAAAAACCAAAAAATTTAAGTGTATTTTTAATTTAAGGAAAAATGAATTCAAAACAGAATAGTTGGTATCTCTCACTCAAAAAATCACCATTTACTCCACCAAGTTGGGTTTTCCCAATTGTATGGACAATTTTGTATGCATTCATAATTGTTTCTGGAATCATTTTTTTGATGAATCGCGGAAAAATTCGCTCTTATGGTTTTTTTTATTATTGTGTTGCGTGGATATTGAATCTGGCATGGTCGCCATTTTTTTTTAAATGGGCTCGGCCTGATTTGAGTTTTGTCATTGTTGTCGCAATGCTCATATTCATTGCATTAAATGTGAGAGAATTTTATGCCATAAGCAAACTTTCAAGCTATTTGTTGATTCCGTACTTAGTATGGGTATCTTTTGCAACATATTTGAATGGGTATATTGTGGTTTTTAATAAAATTTAAGGATAATACCATTTAATAACATTATATAATGTTATCAATTATATAAGTGTAATTAATATTGTCAGAATGACTTCATATCTAGTAAATTTAATTGATAAAAATAAAATAATTGTATTCGGAGATCCAGACGAAAAACTTTCAGTAAGCAATGTAAAATATTCTGACCAACGCATTTTTCCGGATGACACAATTGAATCAATAAAACGAAAAATAATTTCCGAGTTAGATCAACCAATCTCATATGATGAAATTTACTTAGTTGCAAGTATTAAAACTTTTTTATCAAAAGATGCTCTAATAAAAATGCTAACATGTAATCATGGTTTAACAGTTTCACAAGAACGATTAATTACATTATGCATGAATTTGAAAAATAACAGCACGTTAATTGACTTGTGTATCAGGGTTTTGAATGATGACATTGATTATGAAACTGATTTACAATCATTTCTTTTGGAAATTCAAAATAAGGCTGAGTTTATAGACGTGGCTTTGGGACAAACTCTACAACATGATTACCCTATGCCAGCAAATCCAGTTAGGGTTATTCATGATTCTTATTTGAAAAAAGCACTTCCTGATTTGATAAAAACAAAAAATAAAACAGTCCTTTTGGAATATGGAATAATACATGAAAATGTTATAAACGTGTATTTTGCTTCGGATGTATTGACACCGGATGATGATGAAACTAATAAAACAATCATTAAATTGTACTTTCCTTATTTATATGAAAAAGGAATATTTACGGTTGAAACACTCAATGCACGCAAAAGTGAATTGATGAGTGAAACTACTAAACTAATAGATGACAATTTTTTGCAGCATTGTAATGGGGTCAAATTGTTGCATGATGTTTACAATTTGAGAGAAAACCCGGTTGATTTTAATTATATTGAGCGTGGTATAACTTCAATTCATTTTGTTATGAAACCGTCAAAACATTTTTCAATTTCTCTTGAATCCCTTTTCAAAGTTCTTGAAACTGATAAACAAACTCCACTCATAAAGATAACCCCACCTGGACAAACAGAAAAAATGTTCCGTCTTTACTCTCCTGGGTTTGCAACAAATGGAAAACGCATCCCACTTTTGACAAAACCCAAAATTCTTCGGTTGGATAACGAAATTGGAAAACAAAACCGCATAGCAATTTACATGGAGCAACGCATTGAAGGATTTGTTTGTGAGATTATATGTGAAATTGCATCTAATGCAAACATTCACGTAAAAGCCACTTTTCGCAAGGCCTTGTCTTATCATACTGTTTATAACAATCAAATAGACACCGTTTTACGGGAGTGTTTGAACCCAGTTTTAATCAAAACAAGGAGTTTTTTGGAAAGCACTACAGGAAACAGCATTGAACTGTTTTGTAGCATTGCCGTTCCAACCATTGAAATATTAAATATTACTTATGTGTCACATTTGAAAGAAACTCCCATGATTCAAGCAAAGAAAATTATGGGATGCATTTCTTCAGTCTTCAACGTCATTCATGAAACTAGTAGTGAAATCACTATGCGGTACAAACGGGTCTCTAATTACAATGAACGAATTGGAACCGAGGCATATATCAACGAACAAGTGAGAAAAGAAATGACAGATGATTTTATAATTGAAGGCCTTGTGAAAAATCGGTTAGCAATAAATGAAGAAGCTGCCCAAAAAATATTGACGAATTATTTGACAGAAGAAAAGGTGCTGGAAGCCACGCATAAATTCAATCGCAATCGCACAAAACAGCCGGGATTTCTAACAATTATATGGAGAGAAAATACACAATTAAACATTGAAATCAATGACATCAACCAAATATGGTACATTCGCTTACTTGAAATTTACATTGATTCATTGATACGACTTTCAATGTACAAGGAAAAAAAAAATGAAACTACCAGAGTTCCATTCTCTGACTTGCAAAAAATGTGCGTACGCGGACAAAACATGAAAACAACTCTGGTTGTTACTGAAGAACTGAATGATGATGCTGCAGTTCTGCCACTCTATGATCTAGTTGAAGATTTATCATTTGATGATCAACTTCAATTTGAACGAAACCAAACAGAAACTGAAAGTGTGCAGGATGATGCTGACGGCAGTAGCGATGATGAATTTGCTTCATTGCGTGATTTAATTTTAGAAGAGGATGATACATCCAACAACAGCGACACATCTGGAGGAGCACCTCGCAAAAATCAAACACACAGCCAAAGGCAAATGCAGCCTAACGATGAAGAGGCTGTTGACTATGCTCCACAATCTTTAAAAAATCCAAACCCTTTTGAAAATAAATTACAAAACATTGAACCCATTCTGTTTTTGTCCAAAAAATCTGGAAATTATGACACATATTCCACTTCATGCCAATCAAACATTAAACGGCAACCTGTTGTTTTGAGCAAAGACGAATATGACAAGTTGAATTCAGATCCTGAAACAAAACCCCTTTTAAAAGATGCCCTTGAATATGGTTCGGATCCAGACAACAAATATTATTACATGTGTCCACGATATTGGAGTTTCAAACACCGCCGACCCATGACCGAAAAAGAGATTAAAGACAACAATCTTGAATCGCATATAATTGGAAAAAAAGAAAAAGAGGTCACTCGTGACAAATTCATTTTTGAATTCAATGATTATGCAAAAGAACATATGAATCAAAAGGGGTACATTCAACATTATCCAGGATTTTTGAACACAAGCGTCCATCCTGATGGATTGTGTGTCCCATGTTGCTTCAAAAAAAAACAAGATTTTTCCGATTTGAAAGTATGTGAAGATAAACTACGTAGTTCAAAACAGAAATTGATGCAGGGAGATAGTGCAGTACAAGCACCAAGACCAGCACCAGGACAATCACAAGCACCAGAAATACAAGAACCAAGACAATCACAAGCACCAGGAAAATCACAATCGCCAGGACAATCACAATCGCCACCAGAAGAACTCCCTGTTCTCAGCATTTCAGATGAAGCAGTTCCAGCTGTTCCTGTTCAAAAACCGAATGCTCCTCCACCTGAATACATAATTGGCCCTGACAAAATTCCAATTCCAGCAGGACGTCGGGGTTACTTACCACAATCCATTCAAAAATTTTTTAATTATGACAATAGTTCCTGCAATTTACAAAAAACAATGGTCAAAGGAACCAAATGTTTATTACGATGGGGAGTTCAAGAATGGGACAAAGATCAATTTGGACGTGACGAAAAACCATCGCAGTTAAGTGAACTGCAGTCTTTTATCGGCTGCATGGCAGCCTTGCGTCAAGATCCAGTGCCCAAAAAAATTTCTGAAATGAAAAAAATAATATTAAATGGCATAACACTTGACTCGTTTATTACGTATCAAAATGGAACACTTGTTGAAACCTTTCACTCTATGGAAAAGGAAGTGGTTGTCTCAATTTACAAAACAACAAACTATGTTCGTAAAATGAAATCAATGGCAAAAGGAAAATCTCCAGAAGTTGCATTGAAAATTGAAAACAGCATCAAAAAAACAATAAGTTCTTATGAAAATTTCAGAAAGTTTATTGAAAATGATGAAGTTGTCATTGATCATACTTACATGTGGGATATTTTTACCACATTCAACCCAAATATTTTTATGCAAAAAGTAGGATACAACCTTATCATTTTGGAAATTCCTAAAGACGACAACAGCGATTCACTTAACATCATTTGTCCTTCAAGTCATTACTCTAACAATCATTTTGATTTGAAAAAAATGACAGTCATTTTGATCAAAGAGTACAATTATTATGAACCTATATTTCAATTCACGTACAACGGTGATGATAAAATAGACATGAAAACATCATTCAGTTTATTAGCACCGAATTTGATGATAAATTTGAAAGTCATGATTGAACTTATCAAAGACTCAATTTTTCCAAATTGTAAACCAACCAATGTAATAAAATCATATGACTTCAAATACAACTTGTTAGCACCTGATATCATTTCCATTTTAACTTCACACGGGTTCATTATTAACCAATTCGTGCTGAACTATGATTCCAAAATAATTGGTTGTGTAGTTGAAAAACAAACCAAACAAAAATTGCGCTCTGGTGTAATCATGACTGCTGCATCCCCGTTAGACAATCCCAATGATGTGGACTTGGTCATGATGGATGACCCAACCATTTGGACATCATACACAGAAACTTTAGATTTTCTTACATTTGTTAGCAATGAAACTAAACGAAAAATCCCATGTTTACCCGTGCTTCATGTCATTGATGACGCAAACTTAATTGGAATCATCACTGAAACAAATCAATTTGTTGAAATAAATCCGTATATTCCAAAATCAAACATCCCATTTGTAAAAACAAAACACCCAATGAATGCAATTGCTTATAACACGGAAAACATTAATAAAATTGATGCAACTCTGCAAACAACCACACAAGAAGATAATGATCGCATCAATTATGTGAACGCAATCAACTTAGAGTTCAACATGTACCAAACCTTTCGTAATTCCATGAGAATCATAATAAACAAAATAGAAAACATTGACAAAAAAAAACAAATAGAAGACATTTTGAAAGATGGCTTCAATCATGAAGAGAGACATATTGAAACAATTCAACAGTTAATGCAAATTTGTCAAGAAGTAGGAGATCCTTTTATTACTTTTACTAGATTTTCTGAAAAAGCGCTTGATAAGTTTATTAGTACCCAAGAGTTCAATGCTTCTTCTAAAATATTCATGGAGTGCATATCACACGAAAATCGGTTGGAATATCAACCAAATACATGCATTAGAATTCAATCAGAGCCTAATGACGACTGTAATATTATTATACCTGATATCAACTTAGTAAACAAATTGAATAACTATGTGGTTTACTATGCTAAATTAGCAGATGAATTATTGAGATATACCCGCATTCGTAGATTCATATTGTCTCGTTCATCCTCAATGCACCCTCACATTCAATACAACCTAAATGATGAAGAAATCATTTTATTTTACTCCCAAATTACTTCATATTTTAAAAATCTTGAACCAATCACTGGAGTTGTAAACCAATTTGCAAAACATAACACGTTTTATGATGTAAATCCATCTTTGAATGCAAATGAAACCCCATCCAATAATTATGTTTTTCATGATAATGAACCCAAAGAAATGTGTCAATTACACACGGTAACCCCTCTTGTAAAATCAAGTGCTAAATATTTTCCTCCATCCATGAAATTGTTGTCATATGAAAATGCTGAAGGAGAATGCACTTTTCAGGTAGTTCTCTCAATTATTCACCAAGAAAATTCTCAGTATTCAGATATCACAGTTATTGATTTGAAAACAATCCTCATAGCAAAATACACTGAATTGTGTCAAACCAACAAGGTTCAGTTAGTAAACTATTATAAACATTTAATAACAAATCGCTTAGCATTGATTGCAAATATTGAGACCTTTATTATGAATACGTTTTATTTTATGACACACCTTGATTTGTGGATTATTGCTCAACATTTTAAACTTCCTATTGTATTGTTTTCTGCACATCAACATCATGCACTAATTGAAAACAAATTACCCCTTCTTGTTTTATCAACTGAAAAAACAGTACCCTCACCTTTAAACTCCAAGACCCTCAATTTTTATTACATCATGACAATTGGACGGGTTCGTGATGTTGCTCCTACTTACAGTATTGTTACTAATTCTTCTAATGATATCAAATTCTCTCTTGATCAGTCAATTCAATCCGACTTTGTTTCCGAAGTCATGAAACAAACTACCATTCTTTTTTCCACACCGCAATTAAATTCGGTGAATAACTTCATATCAACATACAAATGAAAAAATGACATTAGATATCACGGACTCCGGGTATAATTTCAACAAAAAAAAATGCACGCATCACTCATCCAATCAAACATCCACTGTATCGCGTCCGGGTTTCAATGGAAGTCCAGCAGTCCTCGCACGCAAACCCATGTTGCTGCTTGTCCGCCACTTTTTTTAACACGTGTTTGAATTTTTGGCACTTGTTGCACCGGAATGTGTGCACTTGATTGTCATTTTCAACCATGGTATTGCGTTATGCAAGTAGTAGACTGGTTCATTTTATATTTCTTTTTTTGAAAAGTAATATACCAATAGGACAAAATACTTAAATGTAAAAACGAGAAGGGGTTCATCAAAGTATGTTTTTGGAAATCATAAAAAAGATTTTTGATATGAGTTATAAAGTGCCCATTTAAAATGCCCATTGGTCTAAAATCCAATGTCATAGTTTTCTTCAACTTTCCCAAGATCGGTTTTTTGAATGGTTCCAATATTGGAATCAAATGTAAGCTTATTCAATGAACATGCTCCAGTGTCTATACTATTCAATGCTTCTGAAATTTCAACTTCTTGGTTATAGTTTTTGGTAGATAATTCTTCCATTTTTGACATCATTTCTGGCAGGTTCAACAAGAGCTGGAAACTGCTTGTGCCATAATACCCTTCTTGACCACACATGACATTTGCTGAAATTCCGCGAACCGGATCCAGTTCTGCATGACGAGCCGCCTTCAAAAACATTTCTGGCGTCTCTTCAAATGAGGCTTTTGCAATGGGACCAATGTGATCATTGTTTATTCCGTGACGGAAAATTGATACCATATTAGAACTTGCGGTCATGCGATCACACAATAAACTCAAATGGTGATAATTTATGTAGGTTCCATCATTTTCAAAAACTGCGGTCATTTCAGACAAAAGCGCTTCTCGGGCTGCCTCTATTCCAAGAAGATTGTATATCTCTTGAATGTCATCGCTTATGGTGCGAGACATGTCAATATAATCCAACCCAAGTACATCTACCAAATTCGTTCCTTTGGTGTCTAAAACCCAGGTTTCTTTTTTTATGTATCCGCCATCTTCTTTCTTCAAGTTATCCATTTGTTTACGAAGTGTTACTTTGGAAATGTTCTTTACACCTCTTAAAACAATGTTATTCAAAAGGTTGTCTTGAAAATTTTTGAGAATGTATATCTTGTCTGATTGATCCAATGGATTTTCTTTGGGTTTCAGTGATTTTTTTCCATTTATGTTGTTCATACGAAGACGAAACACTAAGTTGTCAGCATTGTAATCACTGAATATACAAGTGACATCTTCCCCATGAACAGTTTTGATTGCAAAATGGATGTCGTCCATTGTTATTTTTTTCTCCAACATCATTTCACGGTTCATTTTTATGCGAATAATCCATTTGGATGAACTGGACTCTCCTTCATCCGATGCATTTTCTGCACATTCATTCAACATTTTTTGATATTCATTGAATTGAGACATAGTTTCTTTGTCTTCTTGTATCAATGTGTTCATGTCGTCAGGATCAAAACATATTGTTGAACTTTCAACCAAATCAACCAATACAGTCAACTCTATTTGGGGAATAAGTTCTTTCGCGCGATCAATGTCAATTTCTTCATCTGCTTTCAAATAAATTGTCAAAGACGTGTTTTTAGGATTTTCTGTTATGGAAAGCAATTCTTCAATTCTTGCAACACCACGTGTGACATTCGCTTTCACTGCCACTCCACTACCAGCAGTATGAAAAGTATTCAATGTAAGTTGCGTTGTAGGCTCTCCAATGCTTTGTGCACTTATCATGCCAACCATTTCGCCTGGTGCAATAATTGAGCTCTTATATTTCAGCTCAATCATTTCAAGCAAAACAATCAATGCTTTTTTGTTGAATCTTTTCACCATGAGCAAATCTTTGGGTGATAGATAATAATAATACATTGCTTTGAAGAGTCTGGTTGGAGGACAATAATTCAGCAATTCCAACCGTTTGTACTTTTCTTCAATTAGTTTCAATGCTTCAAGTGGGGTTATGTCAACCACTGAATTATTGTTGATTTGTTGCAAACCTTTGACATTGTTGATTGTGTGAACAAATCCCACTGGCATAAATACTTTGTCTACGTCTTTGCCGCGAAACACACATTTTATTATTTGTTCACGCTCTTCAATCATGTAATCAATGAGTTCTTTGAATTTTGTATCACTTTCTGATTTTTCTCGTTTCATTCTCATGATAACTCCTTTTGTAAAGGCAGACGTAAACACAATGTCTTTGGCATCACTGCTCGGCATGTGATAATGTGCGTATATGTCTTCAAGGCTCATGGAAACGAGTGGCACTAACTGGCTTTCAACCTTCACTGGATCTATATTGTCTTCTCCATATGCAAATTGAATGATTCTTGATTTGTTATTTCGCACTGTCATGTCATATTCAATTTTCAAATCTTCCATTCCTTTGATTAATCGCCTTTGAATGTAGCCAGTTGTGCTTGTTTTGACTGCGGTGTCAATAAGACCGACACGACCACCCATAGCATGGAAGAATAATTCTTCAGGCGTAAGACCCGATATAAATGAATTTTCAACAAATCCGCGTGCACCTGGCGAATCATCGTATTTCGTAAAATGCGGAAGCGTTCTGTTCTCAAATCCGTAAGGAATGCGCCTGCCATCAATCAACTGTTGTCCCAGGCATGCAATCATTTGAGAAATGTTTAAATCAACACCCTTTGATCCAGCTTTTACCATTGTGACAAACCGGTTGTCTTTGCTCAAACTCTTCAAACCGATTGAACCCGAATCATTGGTTGCTTTGTTCAATATGTTTGTTACCTTGAATTCAAACTCGTTCTCATTTGTGTTTCCAGTTGAATTTTCAAATACTCCCAAATATGTTTGGTCTATCAAATTTTTAACTTCTTGCTTTTTTGAACGGATTGACTCTAAAATTTGTGTTTTTGTCAAATTGTCTGCAATCAAGTCGCTTATTCCTACACTATATGCGGTTGTTTTCATGTATTCTGTTACAATATTCTGCAAATTGTCAATGAAATCTGATGCCATCAAATTTCCGTAGTCATTGCATGTTCTGGTAATAAGACCATTGCTTCCTCCTCCAAGCACTGTTTTGTCCAGTTGTCCGCGTAAATAATTTCCATCCGTAATCTCCAATACACCGGGGGACGTTGCAATATCATCATTTTCTGCAAATCCTTTTGTTTTATACTTCAACGTAATAGCTGGCATTATTTGGCTCAATATTTCAAAACTTGTAAATTTATCACTTTTTTTTGTAAACAAAGTTTCATCCAACGATGAAAATGCCATTAGCAAATTCATTGCTTGTCTTGATCCGAATGTTATGTTTTGTCGTGTCATTTGATAAGAACCCAATAACGAATCTTGAAATATTCCAATGATTGATTCATTTTTTGCCGGACTTATTATCTGAAATGGAACTGCCGCCAAATTTTTCAATTCTGCCTCTGCTTCTTCATCTTGCGGCATGTGCATGTTCATTTCATCGCCATCAAAATCTGCGTTGTATGGTTTTGTATCTCCTACGTTCATCCGAAAAGTATCTCCTCTCTTCATTATTTTTGCAATATGACACATCATGCTCATCCGATGAAGTGTTGGCTGTCGGTTGAATAAAACACCGTCTCCATCCATCATGTGACGATGGACTATGTCTCCATTGTGTAAAACAATGTTTTCACGATCTGCATATCGCAATGAAATGTTTTCACCTCCCTTTCTTTCCAAAATTTTTGCCCCAGGATATTTATCTGGTCCGTTTCGGACAAGAGACATCAAAAACCTGCGATTCATGTTATTTACAACCACGGGCTTTGTCAAATTTGTGGCAATCTTCAATGGAACCCCCAATTCTCGGATTGATAAATTAGGATCAGGAGTGATAACCGATCTTGCTGAGAAATCAACACGTTTTCCCATCAAATTTCCACGCACACGTCCGCCTTTTCCGTTGATTCTTTCTTTAATGGATTTCAATTTTCGCCCAGAACGCTGTGCAGCTGGAGCAGCACCTGGAATGTTATTATCAACCATGGTGGCACAATAATATTGCAAAACCATGTGCCAAACTGATGTTTGAGCACCATCTCTTATTTTTTCTTGTAGAGTTTTGTTTGCTTTAACAATGTTCACAATGATGTGAGTGAGATCATCTTCGCTTCTTTGATGACCATCCATTTTTACGGATGGTCTTACTGCCGGCGGAGGAACTGCCAACACCTGACAAATCATCCAGTCCGGTCGTGAAAACACTGGACTGAACCCCATGAAAGAAACATCATCGTCGCTTATTCTGCGAAATATTTTCAATACTATATCAGGGGTCAATTGCATGTTCATTTTTTTTGCATCTTCTTCTGATAATCCTTTCACACTTTCACTGTCCCACTCCGCTGTCAACATAGCTAAATTTTCTCTTTTGATTTTTTTGGGCACTACGAATCCACATCCATCTTCTGTTTCGTCGCCACACGTTTTTACTTTGCTTGCGTGACTAAACACATATGCCCACCTTTCATCTGAATTCATTTTTAAACACTGTTTATGGGCTTCTTTGTTGATCAACAAACGACTACATTTCATACAAACACATCGCAACACTTTATGAATGGTGTTTATGTGCTGATAATAAAAGACTGGTTGCGCAAGCTCAATCTTCCCAAAGTATCCTGGGGTTCTCATGTAATCCAAACCATCTGTTGGACACAACATACCTGGTTCTGAAACTCCCATATATGGACAAAATAATCCACCCAACACCGGCTTGTTACCAACGTACGTGTCACGACTCGTAATTTCACATACTGCACCTTTTCTTATTTCTTCCGGGGAAAGAATGCTAAATTGTATTCCAACTATTTTTGACACAGATGCGCCGCCGCTCATTTAGTTGAATCTTCTTTATACTAACCAAATAATATTTAGATTGTTTTGGAATTCAATTTTTATGTAAATTTCAAATTATTCAAAAAATTGAATCAAACAATATTATAAAATACATCATAAGAATATAAACGCATTTTCAGATTATTGGGCAACAATCTCATGACAATTTCACTCTCTACCATGTCCAAAAAACCAACACGTTCCAAAAAAACAGAACCAACATGTAAACCTGGGTTAACTAATCCAGACAATCCTCCTCCTCCTATTGAAAGTGATGAACTAACCGAAGATGACAACACCCCTGAATCTAAAACAAAAAAAAAGGCAACAACAGTCAAACCCAAAACTATAAAACCCAAGCCCATCAAAACTGTCAAACCAAAAGATGAAAAAGATCATGACACAAATAAAAAAGATGATGATACATCAAATCAAACCGAAGAAAAGAAAGAATTACCCAAACCCAAGTCAAAAAAAACTAAAACAGAAACCTTGAAAAATGTGACAGAACGGATTGAAGTCAACACCTTGCTCTCTCAACTATATCCATCAACCCACATTAAAAAAAAGGTAGACGCCTTGGAAAAAATCAGCACATTGCTAACACCAAGCGAATCAACACAGATAAAAAGCAAAAATAAATTATCACCAGTTTCAACCACGTCACCAAAAGAAGATGACCCCATTGCAAATGCACTTATCAATTCAATATTTTCGGAGAACACTTCACCAATCACAAATTTGGAAAAACCATCAACCTCCAAAGTAAATAAAAAAGAAAAAAAAGAAAAAAAATACAATATTATCATTCATGTTGAACCCAATGATATTTCAAAGAGATTTGATTTCAGTAAAAAGTACGTTGACGACAACGACGACGACGACAGTGATGAAGACTATGTTCCCGGTTCTTCATCATCCGATGCTTCTTGGAGAACATATGATGATGATGAAGAAGAGTACTATGATGAAGATGATGAAACATTTTACTCGTCTTCTGACTCAGAATCTGAAGAATTTGATATTTCTGCAGTTGAAACACAACAACAAAAGTATACAGACGAACTCAATATGCTAAAATCTTTACGAAAAACATATGAAGATTTACTGACCAACACCAAAAACAAACGCGTCGTATTGAATCAGTTGAAGACACTTGATGCTTCTGAGCAAAAAATAAAAGAAGATTTGGATGAACTCACACACAAACACAAATCAAGCAATTCAAAAAAATTTAGAAAACTATTGAAAAAGAAGAGCACCACAAATGACTTAGAGTACTTTAAAACTCATTTGTCTTTGAAACAACAATCTCATATGATTGATGAACTAACCGCTGTTTCAAAAATTTCTGAAATTCAAAAACCATACAAACTCACATTATTGGAATCAGACATTCCACGTGACATGAAAGCAGTTGCTATAAGGAAAATTGGTATGTTGCAATACATGGACCCAGGGTGTGGTGAGTATTGCAAACTAAAAAATTGGGTTGATGCTTTTATGCGAATACCATTCAACCAATTCAAAAACATTCCTATAACAATTTCAGATGGAATTGACTCTTGTCACTCCTTCATGACTAACTCAAAAAAGACTCTTGATTCAGCCGTTTATGGATTGAATGATGCCAAAATGCAAATTATGCAAATGGTTGGTCAATGGTTATCAAACCCAAACGCAATTGGTACTGCAGTTGCAATTCATGGACCTCCTGGTACTGGAAAAACTTCCTTGGTAAAAGAAGGAATCAGCAAAATTCTTGGACGAGACTTTGCATTCATAGCACTCGGAGGTGCCACTGATAGCAGCTTTTTGGAAGGACATTCATATACATACGAGGGTAGCACGTGGGGCAAAATTGTTGATATTCTAATTCGGTGCAAATCCAGCAACCCAGTCATTTACTTTGATGAGCTTGATAAAATTAGTGACACCTCAAAAGGAGATGAATTGGTCGGCATTCTTACGCATCTCACCGACACTACTCAAAACAGTCAGTTTCATGACAAATACTTTTCAGAAATTCATTTTGACTTGAGCAAGTGTTTATTCATATTCAGTTACAACGACGAATCACGGGTTAATCCCATCCTTTTAGATCGCATGTACAAAATACGCACCAATGGTTATTCAGTCAAAGACAAAGTTGTTATCTCTAAAAACTATTTGATACCGCGCATATGCAATGAAGTTTCATTCAAACAAGATGACATTCTTATGGATGACTCAACAATTGAACACATTATTCAACATCACACTAACAAAGAATCCGGGGTCCGAAACCTCAAAAGGTGCATTGAAACAATTTACACCAAATTGAATCTGTACCGCTTAATACATCCAGGCACAACCCTTTTTGATGAAAAAGAAACATCTTTTGAAGTCGGGTTCCCTTTTACGGTTACATCTCACCTAGTTGACAAACTAATAAAAGCAAATCAAAATGAACAACCCAACATCAACATGTATTTGTGAAAAAATATTGTTTGCCCAATTGTTTGATGTTTGATTATTTTATTATTTTTTCCTTCTCAAGATATGCATCCTCTAACAAGTGCAAATCAGGATTTTCACTTGAAAAAAAACTAGGCCAAAGAATACTCCAGTCTGTGTCTCTCGCTAAAAGTTCCAGTTGGGTGTAAATATACCCAATAAACGCGCTACAAACAAACCGGCTTGTCTTTTGAGGATGAGGATCTTTCTTACAATATGCTTCAATCCAGTCAGTTATTGTAATATCATATGGTTTATCATACACAACATCATGTATTTTCTTTAATTTTTCGTTACTAAATATTTCTTCATATTTTGTGCAATGTATTCTTCTAAGGTACAATTTACCACCATACGTTCCTACATATTCTTCAAATGGAACCATTTGTACTCCAAATTTCATATGGTTATCTTCTGAATCAGGTATGTTTGAGGTTCCTGACATCCATATGTATGTTCCTTTCATTGCCACCTTGGTAAAATCCGGGTCTTTTACAACCATACCTACATGTGAAAAATCGCTTTTTGTTGCAAATTTTATTAACCAACTCAAAAGTCCCCAGTTTTTATATTCTAAATCATCACACAATATCAAATCTCCTGTTTTCACCAAATTTATTATCTCCTTCTTTTCCTCCATGCAATTTATTTACTTTTTGTTTATACAAATATAAATTCATTTTATCCTTTATCATTATCCCAACCAACCTACAATATAAAATAATATGAATAATATGAATAATATGAATAATATGAATAATATGAATAATATGAATAATATGAATAATATGAATATGAATAATAGCAACTACATTGTTGCCACCGCACCTCCTATGGATGAAGACGAAGTAACGATTGGCATTTATTATCAACCGCCTCCAGCTTATTCAAACTACAGTCAAAGCTGTTATTCACAGCCAAAGTATCCTCCTCCGGTATATTTGCAACCACAACCACAACCACAACCACAACCACAACCACACCTACAACCACAACCACAACCACAACCACAATCTAATAAAAACAAAAAAGATGAATGTTGTTGTGTTGGACTCATGGCATTGTTTTGTTTTTGCTGTTTTGCAAATATTGACGGATAAATAATTTAGATACAATATAATGTATTATATAAAATGCCGTATATTTTAGAAGTGCAACGATTTAATAGCGATGGACATATTGCTTATCCAGAATGGAATGGAAAAAGCGAACATATAGGTTACATTAATAAAGTATTCAAAACAAAGCAAGAAGCTAGTGATTATTATGATAAGTTTAATCCACATATGCGTTCATTAAATGCTCATAAAAATTGGCGTAGCGATTGGGACCCTAATACATATTTAATGTATATTGTAAGAGAACATTTCTATGAATATAAAAAAATCTCACCATTTGAAGATAACAACAAATAATCATTAATTAAAAATCGGCGTTTGAAATGTAAAAAGGTGTAAATGATATTTAATTTATAAATAAATATAACTATATGTATTTATGAACATAAAATGGCATTCCTAATACAATGTATTTTATAACTTCTCGCCGGTTGGCACAGATGACACGGGTGACACAGGTGCTACGTTTTCTTCAACAACAGATGCAGGTGCTACAGGTCCCTGTGCTACGTTTTCTTCAAGAGATGCAGGCGCTTGTTCAACAGATGCAGGTGCTACAGGTGCAGGTGCTACGTTTTCTTCAACAGGTGCAGGTGCTACAGGTGCAGGCGCTTGTTCAACAGGTGCAGGTGCAGGCGCTTGTTCAACAGGTGCAGGTGCAGGCGCTTCTTCTGCAGCTGCTTCTTCAGCTTCAAGAGGTGGTGCTTCAACCACTTCAGATGCATCCTTGTATACATCGCGCAACTTGGTTTTAAAATCCGATTCGGTAATCACAGATTCCCATAATGACAAGGTACAATCAAAGTCAACAAAAAAATGAGTACATCCACGCATTTTGTCAATTGTTAATTTGTGTTTATCAATATTGAAGTCTGTATAAAAAGAAAGTAATTCATCATTCAATGCGTATATCAATGATGCAAGCAAATTTAATGAAATCAACGTATAACGTAGTCTAATTAAGGATTTATGTCTAGGTAATAAATTTATGAAAACGTTGTTTGGGTTCATTGCAAAACCTTCGGCTCTCATGTCCATGTTCCTGTTCATATTTGTATGAGTCACCAATTGACAATAGACCTTGCTGACGACTCCCCTAAAGTTTTCCGAATAATCATCAAAAAACACACCTTTTGATTCAGGATTATCACTCATTATCTGATTTATCACTACTGATTTGTCAACTGAGTCGTCCTTTCTATCACTTCGCATGAATAAGACATCCTCAATATACGGGTCATCACCTAATAACTCAAGCAACTGAAGAGTTCTAATGACACCAGGAGGATCGCCACTATTCGTGACGACGTAAACTTTTATTTTTTTTTCTTTACAGATTTCAAATACTTTTCCCCATGCATGTGCATGATACATGCTACCATAAATGTATGTTTTAAACTGATCCCATATATCATCATCTATTATGGTCCAACGATTTATTTGATTTAATGATGGGTTCGTTTTATATGAAGTATTCATTCCTCCCATTTTAGACCGCTTGAGAGATTTTCTACGGAATCTGATACCATGTTGATTTTTTTTGGTGGATTTTTTGTATTTTTTATTATTTTTTTTGATATTTCGTTTTGATTTCATTTTTATTCAATGACATTATAAATTAATTTCATAGAAAAAATTAAAAAATAATATATATTATAATTTCTTATTAACACGCACGAGTCGCATTTAATGGAAGTGAATAAACGTACACATTTGGAAGGAGGGGGAACTCCCTTAAATAATATTTTGGACAAAACAACAGTATCCCCAATCTCCCAAATCTGCAAGTGTCTTCCAATTGTCAATAAAGCAATAAATAAAAAAAAAATAAATGAGTATAGCTCAATTTTATCGTATCGTATGCGCTTCAGTGCAACTATAAAAAATGCAGTTGGCAAAAAAGCACAATCATACAAGACTGCAAATGAAATATTGAATGAATATGGACGTTGGAGTGGTGCACCAGGTGGTTATGGCGCATCTCCAAAAAACAATTTTTAATTTTTTTTTCTTTAACTAAAATATAACATTGATATGAAAAATAATAAACGTCAACCAGATGGGTTTTATCACATAAATGGAAAAAAATATCAAGAGTTACGTGGTTCGCGGGCTCAAGTTTTCCATGAAACTGCGTATAAAACCGATGGAACTCCTGGTCTAACTAAAGATAAATTACTTCTTAACAAAAATGGACGAATTGTTAGCAAAAAAAAGCACAACACTGCGAAAAAAGAAAAGCGATTACAAAAACATGGTTGGACTGCTAGAAAAGGAAAGTTTGGTGCAATTCGCATTTCTGAGTTGAAGAGAACCCGAAGTCGCAAAAATCGCAAAATTTGATAAACCAATCAGATAAATTAAGAAAAAATCTTTATTTTTTTATTTTATTTGTGTTTGATTTTGAAACACAAATAAATGGTAAACGAATTTAGTGTCTTTTTTTTGTGAATCGCATTGTTTTGATTTTATTTATTTTTTTAGTACGGCGGTTAATTTTTCTACTAAAATTGCGGGTTTTATTCCATTTTTTCAAAGGTAAACGTTTAATTGTATTCTTGTAACCACCCTTTGATTTTTTGCTACTGGTTATATACTCATAATAATTCAAAATGACACGTCCAATTTCTTCATTGATCAAATCTGTGTATTGGTCATACGGTAGTGTTTCAATTTTTTCTTTGATTTCAACATTGTCATTGAAAAGTATACTCAAAAAAACTGGAAATATTTGTTCCTTGAACGCATCTTCATACAATCCAGAAACACCCACATAATAGGGGGTTGGAATTCCATTAAAGTGGATGTGATTTTTCAATGGAGTAAATAATGATTCAAACAAGTCCTTGAATTTCATCAGTTTTTTGTCGGGAGTTATCTGAATCAACTCATGATAAATTGTTAATACATTGTTAGGAAAAATCTCCATATCCTTGAAATCAAGAGTTTGACTTGAGTCCCCTATTTTTGTTATTTGATCCAACATTGAATAATAAAAAGATTCAACTTCAGATGAGAATCTTATTTTTGAAAAAATGTGTTTCAACCAAGAATTGTAAGGGCGTTGAGGAGACATGTATGTTGAAATGAGTTTTTTCATATTGGAACTTACATTGATGTTGTATTTCATTGTTTGACTTTTTTTAAAAAAGTCTATCAACTTCATGCCAACTGTTTTTCTGAATTTCAAGGGAGATAGATTTGCAAATGGGTCAGGCAAATTAACAACCATTCTTCCAAATTCTCGCAGACCATTCAAAAAAATAGTCCGATCTTTTTGCAAATCAACTGCACTAATGCCAATTGCAGCTAAATTACCTTGTTCCATGTAATAATTCTGGTACAAGCCATCCATTATTTTTCGCAAAAACTTCACAGTAACTAACAGCTCACTTGGAATTTCTTTAAGTATTCTCAAAACTTGCAAACAGTATATTTCAATAAAAACTTGTAAACGTATAAAATCTTTGGGATTTTTTCTAGCCAAAAATATGCGCGTAAATAATGATTTTCCTTCGTCGCAAAAAATGCAAATTACATCCAACATGGCAGTTTTAAGTGAAATCATGTTTTCATGCATGAACTGTATTTCAACCATTTCTCTCAAATTGGATGGAGGACTCGGCTCATTGTTTGGATACAATGATTTCAAATATAATTCGTAAAACTCCCCGATATTCTTTTTAACAAGGTCAATTGGTCGCATGTGGTAACTATCCGGTAATTCTTCATTCAAAAGGGGATGAGATAACTGAGAGAAACATTGTACTTCATGAGAAACTAATTCAACACTTTTATTCTTTTGAAGAAATTTACTTATTAATCTGGTGTTTGCATCATTTTTCATGTTTCCATACATAAACAAGGTCATGGAGTCTGAAGATGGAACAGATAGTTGAAATGATATTTTTTTGAAAGATTTCAAGATTTCAGTTTTATTATAAAGTTGCGGTCGATGAAAAAAATTGTCATACATTAAAATCATATACAATGACAACACTGACAAAAATTCACGTGAAAGGTCGCCAAATACAAAACAGTCAATATCATTCATTGGAATGCTTTTGCATTTTTGTTTTAATAGTTCCATGTCAACTTCACAGGTTGCCTGAATTTCATCGCTGAACATATTCATCTCACAATCATTCATAAAATCTTGTATGTGATGAGATAGGGCGGCACCTCCGCTCACAATAATATTTCCAATATTTTTATTGTGAAGTGCTTCATTTATTCCAGTCAACACGCTAATAAAAATGTCTAAACGTGTCAATGGAACAGAATTAATGAATAATGGTCCTTTTTTTTTTGAACTAACTGCAACTTCATTGAAGTATTCGCCATATTGTCCACTTGGAAATACATCAAAAAAATGCCGCCCATCAATGGTCATTATTGATGGGTTTTGAATGATGGCAATCAACACTGTTTTGATGATTGATGAATGCAGCATTGAATCCAGTGGTTTAATCAACTTATCACATAATTGGGTTATAATTTCATTTGGAACATTTGTTTCAAAATATTTGATGCACGTTTCATTGACTCCTCTTGCTATCAAAACATTTACTTGATTATACGGATCCTTTTTGTTTTCTTCCGCGTGCTTCAACAGTTGCATTGTCAAATCCAAAAAGTTGTAAGGACCAATTTGTTTGCCATTATATGGAAAGGGTTCAGATTCAATCGCAAATAATGCGGCTGGCAATAGAGATATTGTCACTGAATCCAAAACCTGTGCTTTGAATACATCCACACTAAAATTGCCAATTGATAATTTCAAACAACATGCGTTGCTTGTTGTGGATAGACTCAAACTATAATGACTAGAAACAACAATTTCTTCTAACAAAGCATCATGCACAACGTCAACAATGTCATTTAGTTGTAGGACAAACAAATACAATGTACAACAGCTGACAAATTCTGACAAGTGATTAAGATTGAAATTACTATATAAAACAATTGGAAATGATGATAAGTCACTCTGGTCTGTGTCAAAATCAATAAAATTTTCATATGATGTTAGTCGTTTATATGACATTTTTTTTTTTGACAATTTATTTTCAATTGCAATTATGCACCTTTGTAACAATTCAGAATTTTGATTAAATTGTTGAATTCCCATTTCGGTCAACTCCCTTACATTCATCAGTGTTGTTGAAGGTTGTGGTATAGACGCCGAATCATCTTTTATTTCGGGTTTACTGATTGGGTTCAATGATGTTGGATCAACCACCGGTCTGGGTTCAGATTCAACGCTTGTTTCAATTACCGGTGCTGACGCTGCAAGTCTGGGTTCAGATTCAACGCTTGTTTCAATTACCGGTGCTGACGCTGCAAGTCTGGGTTCAGATTCAACCCTTTTTTCAATTACCGGTACAAGTCTGGGTTCAGATTCAACCCTTTTTTCAATTACCGGTACAAGTCTGGGTTCAGATTCAACACTTGTTTCAATTACCGGTGCAAGTCTGGGTTCAGATTCAACACTTGTTTCAATTACCGCTGCAACAGGTGCATTGGTTTCAAGTTGGTTGCTGGGATTAGTGGAAAATACACTTTTTTCAAAATTGTGAAAAGCATCGCCTGCAATGTTTCCGATGTTTTCAGCAGTTTGAGACAATGATGATAGGATAGAAGGTTTTTCATTTTGTATACTTGTCTCTAAAGATGAATTTAATGGTGTTAATTTATCTGCCATGCTTTATCAATTAAACAAAACTTTTCTTTAAAATATATAAATATTAGTATTTTAAAGAAAAGCCGCTAGCGGTTTTCAAGCAGTGTGCCACAATTCACTTCCAACAAATATGGGTGTTGGCCGAGGTACGATATTAGGTTGAAAACACATGTTAACATTTTTATGTGAAGTAACTAACCCAAGTGCATTTTTTGATGAATTGAAACCTAAACTTACACTTCTTCCTCCTGATTTGCCGTAATTTTCTCCTATGTGTCCTCCAAATCTTCTCCATTTGTCAAGTGAAGTATTGTATTGATACACGCGAGTTACTCCTTTTTTATTTTCTAATAACTTGTATTCAGGAACCCCAATTGCAAGACTATGCACATTCTGATGAGTTACTAAACTCACCGAAGTTCCACTCAGTTCATCAACTGTTTTTCCAACTATGGATTGACCCAATTGGATCAAAACATCATTACCATTATCATCATTGATGGTGTACACTTTGGTAACTCCTCTTTTACTATTATAACCAGGTGTACCTATTGCAATTATATTTGAGGATAAATTCACAGAAGTTCCACACATATCATTATCTGCTGCACCAATGTATTCTTTTACAATATTGTTCCACGAATTATTATTATTGTTGTACTTGTACAATCTGGTAATTCCTTTATTGGTTTGGTATCCTGGAACACCAATTGCAACTCTATGCACATTTGAATGACTTCCTAAGCTGATAGAGATTCCTAACACCCCTAGTTCATTAGCATTGAATAATGTTACATTCTCATTATTCTGGAGGTTCCACTTTTTTGATGTATTATCATAAATATAGACTCCAAATGCAACTGTAATAAGGTTAGAGTCAACATAAGCAATTGCAACCATTGTCCCATCTTGAGACATGCTAATCGCATACACCTTTTTATTTAAATTTAGGATGTTACGAAGTGTGTACACTGAATTCACAGAATTATATTCATATGTATACATAAGGTTATTACTACATAACACAACGAATGAACCATTTGAAGAAATGCCAATTGCTCTTCCAAATTCTATTTCATCTTTTTGAATTGTCTGGGACATCCATGAAGATGATTGAGTGTTGTATCTAAAAATTACACATTTTTTTTCTATCTGGTAATCCCCAACTACAAATGTCATTCCATCTGAAGAAATAATTACATTTTTATGGGTGTTTACTGCAGAAACATAAAGATCCTGATATTCTTGATCTAATTCAAATAACCAATCTGAAATTTCATACAGTTGCAAATAAGATTCTTCATTATTCAATATTACCGAAAGCCATGAACTGTGAATGAATGCCAAATCATGAAAGTCGTCATCCGTATTTTCCTGATTCAGGGGGGTTACGCCACAAATCACTAATTGTTGAGAACTAGATGCACATGCATTATTTCCTATTAGTATGCAATTGGTATGTCCCTTTGCATCTGTATTTTTGCCAATTGCAATATTGTTAAGGCTAGTAGAAGAAATAAAAGGAGTGGACAATAACGAATTGTCTCCAATTGCTATATTATTATCTCCAGTTCCATTTGAGAATGAATCATTTCCAATTGCAATGTTTTTTGAACCCGTATTGTTATGCAACGCATTGACGCCAATTGCAATATTGTGATTCCCAACTGTGTTGTCATAAAGTGCATTGAACCCTATTCCTGCATTGCCCACACCAGTCAAGTTATGGTAACATGTTTGATTTCCAATTGAAATGTTTGATAATCCTAATGTATTATTATTCAATGACTGATTTCCAATTGAAATGTTTTTTGAACCATTTGTATTGTTGTGCAACGCATTGACACCAATTGCAATATTTGATTCCCCATTGATATTTTTTTCTAATGATTGATTTCCAAACGCGATGTTGTGATTGCCTTTTTGGTTGTTTTTCAACGTATTATTACCAACTGAAATATTGTTATTCCCTTCGTTGTCAGAAAAAATTGAGTTTTCACCTATTGCTATGTTGTTGTTTCCACTGTTTTGTTTGAGTGCATTCAACCCAATTGCAATATTATGATCCGAATCATTTTGTCGGAGAGCTCCATAACCGACAGCTGTGTTGTTTTTTCCTTTGTTTTCATGGAGACCAAACACTCCAAGGACCGTATTTCCATTTATATCACTCATGTCATATAATAATATAGTATATATTGTTATATTTGTAATTGTACTAATATCGGGCAACAAGCCACTGCAATAAAAAAATTACAGTTTTTTATCTGAATTTCGCCGGTGTGTTATCTGTAGATAATGCAGATTGGAATCTGAAGCCGACCCATTGTGTAACTTTAGTTACATTCCAGTTACTAATATTTTGATTGAATGCAGCGGCATGTGCAAACATGTTTTGCATGTCTTCAACATTTGATACATTCCAGTTACCAATGAAAGGAAAAACAGTAGTTTGAGGATTGAATAGACTGGCAAAATAAAACATAAAGCTCATGTTTGTAACCTTTGAAACATTCCAGCTATTAATGTTTTGGTTAAATTGGCTGTTACTATGAAACATGGCTTGCATGTTTGTAACATTTGATACATTCCAGTTACCAATAGGTTGGTTGAATAGAGTACCTTCAAATAAGCCATCCATACGTTTAACTTTTGATACATTCCAGGTACTAATTGGTTGATTGAATGCACGGGCATTTGAAAACATAGCAGTCATGTTTGTAACATTTGATACAGTCCAGTTACCAATAGCTTGGTTGAATACAAAATTTTCCGAAAACATATTAGCGGTGCTTGTAACTTTTGATACATTCCAGTTAGTAATGTTTCTATTGAAATTACTGTCTGAAAACATGTATGCCATGTTGATAACATTTGACACATCCCAGTTACTAATGTTTTGGTTGAATGCAGTTTTATTAGAAACTGACCCCTTAAACATGTTTGACATGTCGGTAACATTTGACACATCCCAGCCACTAATGGTTTCATTGAATGAGGTTTCTTGACACCACCCGTTCATGTCGTTCACAAGAGTTGTTACTATATTATTGTATGGAACTGGGATATTATAACCGACATGAGTACTAGTAGAGGATGAGAAGGGAGTTAATGCGTGAATGCCAGTAGTACTACCATTAATATAGGTTCGTACATCATCTCCTTTGGTTGATGGGACAATTGCAAACCATTCAAATGTTCCCCTTAAATTTTGTCGAGTAAACAGGATATTAGTGGGTTGGGTCCCTGTGTATTTGATAGTAGAATTAGATGAAATGAGTTGTGGTTCTGGTGTTGGAGTGGGTGTGGGTGTTGGAGTGTTTGTTGGAGTGTTTGTTGGAGTGTTGGTGGGTGTGGGTGTTGGTGTTGGAGTGTTTGTTGGAGTGTTTGTTGGCGTGTTTGTTGGAGTGTTGGTGGGTGTGGGTGT
>Ga0194118_10000875_pt1 | contig 47193 bp, 58 predicted proteins | sample TA2MahsurfametaG_2_FD_148662 | JGI IMG/M metagenome (GOLD analysis project Ga0194118, IMG submission 148662) | Freshwater microbial communities from Lake Tanganyika, Tanzania - TA2015013 Mahale N5 surface | ecosystem: Environmental > Aquatic > Freshwater > Lake | place: Tanzania: Lake...
GCAAAAAGGTTGCGGTCTATGGCTGCCGGTCGTTGCCTGCCAATACTGATCTTTTCGGGTCGCACGGCAACGGCCACCGGCATGGCTAAAGACCCACTGACCCCATAGCCCACCTGTACCTCGCCAAGTGCCGTGGTCACGGCGCAGCGGTCTGCGGCATCCAGGCTGAGCTGGCCTTCTAGCAGGTTCACATTGCCGATGAAATCGGCCACAAATCGGTTGCTGGGGAATTCGTAGATCTCCTGTGGGGTTCCCACCTGCAGCACCCGGCCTTTGCTCATCACCGCGATGCGGTTGGCCATAGTCATGGCCTCTTCCTGGTCATGGGTCACCATGACACAGGTGACCCCAACATTTTCGATGATGTTCACAAGCTCAAACTGGGTCTGCTCGCGAAGCTTTTTATCCAGTGCGCCCAAGGGCTCATCGAGCAGCAAGAGCCTTGGACGCTTGGCCAGACTGCGGGCGAGGGCGACACGCTGCTGTTGGCCACCGGACAACTGGTGGGGCTTGCGATTTGCAAAGGCGGACAGCTGCACCAAGGCAAGCATTTCATCGGTGCGCTTCTGAATCTCGGCCCTGGGCAGGCCCTCGCGCATCAGCCCAAAGGCAACATTGTCCCAGGTACTGAGATGCGGGAAAAGCGCATAGCTCTGGAACATCATATTGACAGGGCGTTCGTAAGGAGGCAGGCTCGTTACGTCTTGCCCCCCCAGGAATATGCGGCCCGACGAAGGGGCCTCAAAACCTGCCAGCATGCGCAAAAGAGTGGACTTTCCGCAGCCCGAACTTCCCAGCAAGGCAAAGATCTCTCCCTTGCCAATCGACAGAGAAACATCATCGACAGCGACAACCTCTGCGAATCGCTTTACCAGGTTCTCGGCAACAAGGTAGCCCTCTTGCCCGTTTGTCTCAGCCATGAATTTACCAAACCCATAATAAACGCAAAGGGCTGTTTATACCGCGGTACAAACAGCCCTCAGGCGACATCGCCTAAAAACGTACCGAAATCACCGGCCCTTTTTCAATGTGTTGTAGGCGCTTGCCATAGCCTCACGCGCCTCATTGGTAAAGCTGCCAGGAGGAATCATTTTCGCCATGTAGTTAGACTCTACAAAGATGGTCTTGTTATTGGCGATATCGGGATCTACTAGGCCAATGGCAGCCTTGTTGCCGGTAGGATAACCGACCTCGTTTGCCATCGCGGCGGCGTTTTCCGGCCGAAGAAAGAAATTGATAAAGGCCATAGCATTATTGGGATGCTTGGCGTCCTTGGTCACCGCCATATTGTCAAAAAAGATAAGGGCCCCCGTACTTGGCAGTAAGGCCTCAATGACATCCTTGCCGCCATTTTCTTTCACACGGGCTGCCGCCTGGTTGATATCTCCTGACCATCCGATTACGGCGCAGGCCTTTCCACCCGCAATGTCATCGATCATGGTGGCGCTAAACATGCGCACATCCTTGCGCACCTTCAGCATCATGTCGACTGCCGCCCGATAGTCTGCAGGGTCGTTGGAATAGGCGTCCTTGCCGATATAGTGAAGGGCAACAGGCAGAATTTCACTCGGTGAGTCGAGATAGGCAATCCCGCAAGACCGCAGCCTGCTGGTGTACTCCGGCTTGAACACCAGGTCCCAGGCGTTCTCGGGCATGGGCATGCCGGCTAAGGCCTTCTCAACCTTGGTCTTGTTAATTCCCACCGTTGTAAAGCCCCATCCCCACGGGACAAGGTGGGCATTGTTCGGGTCTACCTTGGTTAGGGTGGCCATGACGGCAGGGTCAAGATTGGCCAAATTGGGGATCCGATCTTTTTTAAGCGACTGGAAGAATCCCGCGTCTATCTGCATCTTGGCAAAGACCGCCCCGGGAACAACGATGTCATAACCACTATTGCCTGCCACCAGTTTGGCATGCAATGCCTCGTTGGTCTCAAAGGTGTCGTAGTTCACCTTGATGCCAAATTCCTTTTCGAAGGCGGCAATCATGCCTTCGGGAACATAGTCTGGCCAGTTATAGATGTTCAAAACCTTGGTGTCATCAAGCACGGCACTCGGCCCGGCAGGCGCCGACACCGCAGCCTCCTCTTTTTTGCCACAGGCGACCAATATGAAGGCAGACATTGCCACTACCAACAGGGTGTTTCTCATGTGCCCACTCCGAATAAAGTTTGCGATCAACCCAAATTAAAGGGTCACCGGCCAGTGCGAGCGCCAGCGACAACATAGATTTCAGCTTCCGACACTTAGAATTCGCCTGCCCACGGGAAGTTCCTCTGGCCAGGCGAATAGAAGAGGTGGTGCCCCGTGACGGACTCGAACCGCCGACCCCCTGATTACAAATCAGGTGCACTACCAACTGTGCTAACGAGGCAACGCGTAAATTCTACAGGAGCAGGCGCCGGTTTCTGGAGAGCGCAAGGGGCGGCAAGACGGACTGTCAAGACCCAGCAGAGTCCGCTGCTGAACAGAGAGAGGCTACTTAACCCGGCGAAGGGAGGGGCGAGGCGCACCACCTTGGGGATTGGAGGGCTGTGTCGGTGGGTCTGGTCGGTCATCGGGGGGCTCCTGCGATAAGGCGCCCGCCGGCGCGAGCCCCACCGAAGGTCGACGGTTGGCTTTGCCCCGGCCTGTCGGCTTCTTTGGGGAGCGCTTAGCCCCAACCAGGTTAAGGGTGGTCGGATCCTCGGTAGTCTGAACCTCGGCCAGTGGCTTGGGAACATCAAAGGCCATACCATGCCCTGTCTCTTTGGCATAGATAGCCACAATCTGAGATATTGGCACCCAGATGTCCTCTGCCAGCCCAGAGAATCGCGCGGTAAAGCTCACCTCGGTGTTGGTCAGTTGCAGGCGGTGGGTTGCCAGAGGGCTCACGTTGAGCACGATTTCGCCGTTGCGCACATGGGCTATGGGCACCCTCGTCTGGTCGTTGACCGACACGGCAATGTAAGGAGTAAACCCGTTGTCTGAGCACCACTCGTAGATGGCCCGAACCAGATAGGGCTTGGTGGAGCTCACTTCGGGAGGGGGCTCGATCGTCGGCATAGGGCCCCTAGCGCCGCATCACCTTTTCCGAAGGGGTGAGGGCATCGAAAAAGGCGGGCCGAGAGAAGATGCGCTCTGCATACTTAAGCACCGGGGCCGCTACCTTGGGCAGCTCAATGCCATAGTGCTCAAGGCGCCACAGAAGGGGCACCAGAGCCACATCAATCATGGAGAACTCTTCTCCAAACATGTGTTTCGACTTGGCCACGACGGGGGCAAGCTGGGAAAGGCTGTCGCGAACCGCAGCCCGCGCCTTATCGATTTTTTTGGCATCCTGCTTTTCAAGCGTCTCCACATGCACAAAAAGCTCTCGCTCGAAGTTCAACAGCATGAGGCGGGCCCGAGCCCTTTGCACCGGATCTGCTGGCATAAGCTGCGGGTGCGGGAACCGTTCATCAATATACTCATTGATGATGTTCGACTCATAGAGAATCAGGTCACGCTCAACCAGCACTGGCACCTGACCGTAGGGATTCATAACTGAAATGTCTTCGGGCTTGTTGAAAAGATCCACATCCCGAACCCGTGCCATATCGGAATCCATGAGGCCCTTTTCGAACAGCACAAACCGGCACCTCTGGCTAAAAGGGCAGGTGGTACCGGAATACAAAACCATCATGGCGTAAGACTCCTGTTGCAAGAAAAAGGGGTGAGAAGGCCGATAACAGGCCCGGGCCTCTGTAGGCGCATCAGCGCATCTGGCTCGTCAGTAATAAAGGCAAGACAGACGCCGTAGCATCTTCCTAACGGATATCCTTCCAGAAGACGGCGTTCAGGCGCCATGCAAAGACAAAGAAGAGGGCCAGAAAGAGCAATACCCAGACACCCACCTGCTTTCGGGTCTGGGCTACGGGCTCGGCTGCCCAGGCCATAAACGCGGTTAAGTCAGCGACCAGATTGTCGTAGTCGGCTGCCGAAGCCTTGCCAGGCGATACAGGAACAAAACGGTCAAAGACCTGAAGTTCCTGCCCACTCGCGGAGGCTACTTTGAACTCAGCGCGGTTTTGGCCTTGCAACTCCCAGAGGACATGGGGCATGCCGACGGCGGGGTAGACGAGGTTGTTCCAGCCAGTGGGACGGCTGGGGTCCACGTAATACGTGCGCATATAGGTGTAGATCCAGTCAGCACCACTGCCCGCCCCAGACGAACGGGAGCGTGCAGTAAGCGAAAGGTCGGGCGGCGCCTTGCCAAACCAGGCCGCAGACTCCTTTAAGGGCATGGTTGTCTTAATCAGATCGCCCACCTTTGCATCTGTGAGAATCAGGTTCTCTTTAATCTGGTCTTCGGTAAGGCCCAGGTCACGCAGTCGGTTATAACGCACCTGGGATAGGCCGTGACACCCCAGGCAATAGTTCATGAACAGCTTGGCGCCGTTCTGAAGCGCGGCCTTGTCGGTAAGCTTCGCCGTCGGAAAGGTATCCAGGGGTGCGCTCGGGCCCGCCGCCACCGCGGGCGTTGCAGCGATCCAGGCAAAAGACAGAGACAACAGGACGGCTGGCACAAGGCGAGGGTTCAAGGGCCAACGGGGGCGAGAGAGGGTCATAGCGTTGCTCGTAATGGGTCTCATGGGTCTAGTGCGGCTGGAATGTCACGCGATCGGGTACGGGCTTAAACTCACCCCACTGTGACCACCAGGGCATCAGGGCAAAGAAGCCAAAGTAGAAGATCGTACCCAGCTGCGAAACTACCTGCCCCACAGGAAATGGCGGCAGCACACCCAGATAGCCCAGCACAAAGAAGTTGACCACGAACACGCCGTAGAGCCATTTCTGCCAGGTGGGACGATACCGAATCGACTTCACCGGTGAGCGATCAAGCCAGGGCAGGAAAAACATAATGATCACCGCACCACCCATGACCACCACGCCCCAAAACTTGGCATCAAAGACCCGAAACACGATGGCCAGGCCGAGCATGGCCACCAGCCCAATAATCTTGAGCAGTCCACCGCCCTGCATGCGCAAGAACCCGTAGGCACCGAGACCGGCTGCGGCAACAAAGACCCAGGTAAAGACGTCTGTTACCGCACGCAGCATGGAGTAATACGGCGTGAAGTACCAGACCGGCGCAATATGCGGCGGGGTTACCAATGGGTCAGCGGGGATAAAATTGTTGTATTCCAAAAAGTAGCCACCGAACTCGGGCGCGAAGAACACCACCGCCGCAAAGATAAAGGCAAACCCGGCAAGGCCCAAGATATCGTGCACCGTGTAATAAGGATGAAACGGAATGCCATCCAGGGGGATGCCGTTGTTGTCTTTCTTGGCCTTGATCTCCACACCATCGGGGTTATTTGAGCCCACCTCGTGCAAGGCGATGATATGCGCGGCCACCAGACCCACCAGCACCAGAGGCAGGGCGATTACGTGAAAGGCAAAAAACCGGTTAAGCGTGGCATCGCCCACCACAAAGTCTCCACGAATCCAGACGGCAAGATCGGGGCCGATAAGGGGAACTGCTGAGAACAGGTTAACAATTACCTGGGCACCCCAATAGGACATCTGGCCCCAGGGAAGCAGGTAGCCAAAAAAAGCTTCCGCCATGAGGCACAGGAAGATTAAACAGCCAAAAATCCAGATGAGTTCGCGCGGCTCACGGTAGGAGCCATAGATAAGGCCACGGAACATATGCAGAAAGACCACCACAAAAAAGGCCGAGGCCCCGGTGGAATGGATATACCGAATCAGCCAGCCAAAAGGCACCTCACGCATGATGTATTCCACGCTGGCAAAGGCCACCGGAATTCCGGCGTCATTAAGCGAGGCATCGGGCTTGTAGTGCATCACCAGGAGAATGCCGGTGACAATCTGAATGACCAGAACCAGCATCGCCAGGCTGCCAAAGAAATACCAAAAGTTGAAGTTCTTTGGCGCGTAATACTCTGAGAGGTGCGCCTTGTAGAGCGAGATAAGCGGAAACCGGCGGTCTACCCAGCCGAGAAGTCCGGTAGCCTGCGCAACTTTTTCTGCTGCCATGTGGTTGTGCCTTTACAAAGTAAGCAAATAAGGATTTCGGTGGGCGAAGTAAGGATGAAGCCGGCGATGAGAATCCGGGCCAGAGGCTCCTAGGCCTCTCCCTGCTCGTCTTTACCAATCAGGATGCTGGCATCTGTTAAGAACATGTGACGCGGAACCTCGAGGTTATCGGGGGCAGGCTTGTTGGCATAGACCCGCCCTGCCATGTCGAAGGTGGAGCCATGGCAAGGGCAGAAGAAACCGCCCGGCCAGTCAGGGGCAATGCCCGAGGCGGCCCCCGTGGTAAAGGCACTTACCGGAGAGCAGCCCAAATGAGTACAGATACCAACGGCTACCAGAAACTCGGGCTTAATAGACCGATGCTGGTTTTTTGCATAATCGGGGGTGGGATAGTCTGTACGATTTGACCCTGGATCGGCCAACTGCCCATCGGCCTTAGCAAGGCTCTCAAGCATCTCAGGGGTGCGGCGCACGATCCAGACAGGCTTACCCCGCCATTCCACAATCTTTACGCCCCCCACTGGAATATCACCAATATCGACCTCAACGGGAGCGCCGGCAGAGCGCGCCTTTTCGGAAGGGGCCATGGAGCCCAGGAAAGGTATCGCAACGGCAGCGGCCGCAACGCCCCCTGTGGCGCCACAGGCAATCATCCAGGTACGACGAGCCTCGGCTGGGCCAGCGCCCAGCTTAAAAGACTCCGCCTCAGTGACAGCGGAGGACAGACCGAGCATGGGAGAAGAGGTGTTTTGAGAGGCGGATGAAGACATAGGGTTTAACCTTAGATTTGCAATCGACTTAGTAGCGGATTGTATCCCAGCCAACCGGTCTAAATCCAGAGATAATGAGCCATGGTACGCAGACTATGGCTTTTGTTCGCCCAGGCCACAACGCTTGCCCTAGCGGTTTTGTTCGTGGTCGCCACTCTCAGGCCGCAGTGGCTAAGCCAGCTTAGCCAAGGTCAGGGGGAACTGCGGCTCATAGAGCCGGCCCAGCCTGAGCTCTCCGCAAGCCTGCTTCAGAGCACCAGCCCAGCGCCTGCATCCAGCCTTCGGGAGGCGGCCGCAAGGGCAATGCCCGCGGTGGTCTATGTCTTTACCCGCCAACGGGTTGAGGCGCCCCCGCCGCACCCCTTTCTGAACGACCCGCTCTTTCGCAGGTTCTTCGGTGACCAATTCCCCATGCCACGCGGCAATGGCGCCCCCCAGGCTTCTGGCCTCGGCTCTGGGGTAATTGTGAGCCCAGAGGGCTATATCCTCACCAATCACCATGTCATTGAAGGATCCGAGCAGATCGAGGTGGCCCTTGCCGATGGCCGACGGGCGAGCGCTCGCCTAGTGGGCACAGACCCCGAAACCGACCTAGCGGTTCTCAAGATCAGCCTAGATGCCTTGCCGGTGATTCGGTTCGGACGGCCCAGCGAGATCCGGGTGGGCGATACCGTGCTTGCCATCGGAAATCCCTATGGTGTGGGGCTTACCGTAACCCAGGGAATTGTCAGTGCACTCGGGCGTAATCAGCTCAACATCAATACCTTTGAGAACTTCATCCAGACCGACGCCGCGATTAACCCAGGCAACTCCGGCGGGGCCTTAGTCGACGCACATGGCGACATGGTGGGCATTAACACCGCCATCTATTCGCGTGGCGGCGGAAGCATTGGCCTTGGCTTTGCCATCTCTGCCGACATGGCAAAGCAGGTGATGGAAAGCCTCATCCGCACCGGGCGGGTAAGCCGAGGCTTTATCGGTGTCGAGCTTCAGGATGTCAACCGTGAGATAGCGGAGAGCTTTAAGCTTCCCAAGGTCGAGGGCAGTATTGTGGCCACAGTACAGAACGGGGGTCCTGCCGATCGGGCAGGTATCAAGGCGGGCGATGTGGTGGTCCGGGTAAACGACCAGCCAAGTCGCAACACTGCCGAAGTACTGGCGCTGGTGGCCGCGCTGCAGCCGGGCCAGAAGGCTGAACTGGGCATCATTCGCAATGGAAAACCCAGCCTCTATGAGGTTACAGTAACAGAGAGGCCAGCAAGGCCTGCAGCCGCCAGTGGCCGGCCATAGCTACCGAACTCGGGGCTATTCGCGCGCCGTTAAAGGCTAGGTTTCAGGGGTTCCTTCAGAAGACGGCTTTTGCTCTGGCGTCGTCCATCGGGCGAGGAAAAGGCCAAACTGATAAAGCAGGCACAAAGGAATCGCGAGCATCAGCTGCGAGATAACATCGGGGGGGGTTACGATCGCCGCCACAACAAAGGAAAGCACAACAAAGTAGGGCCAGAAATCGCGCATCTTCTGTAGCGAAACGATGCCCATGCGCACCAGCACCATCTGCACCACCGGTGTCTCAAAAGAAAGTCCGAACACCAGAAAAAGGCTCAGGGCAAAGCTCAGGTATTTATCGATATCGGTCGCCATCTGCACCCCTTCGGGGGTGTAGCTCGAGACAAACCCGAAGACTGCTGGAAACACAAAGAAGTAGGCGAAGGCCATGCCCACCAGAAAAAGCAGGAAGCTTGACAACACAATCGGCAGGGCAAGGCGTTTTTCATGCAAGTACAGGCCAGGGGCAATGAACGCCCAGGCCTGATAGAGCACATAGGGAAGGGCAATCACAAAGGCAACCAGCATGGTGATCTTGATAGGCACAAAAAACGGTGCCGTCACATCGGTGGCAATCATGCTGCTGCCCGCCGGCAATACGGAAATTAAAGGGTCTGCAAAGATGCTGTAGATCTGTGGGGCCCAGTAGACCAGTGCCAGAAACACCGCCAGAATGGCCAGTACCGATCGAATCAATCGGTCTCGCAGCTCCACGAGGTGGGTCATAAAGCCCTCCTCCTGTACCACCGGGGTGTCGCCAGGAGTCGTCTGCCGAGACTCCGGCTCGTTGGGTGCGGTCATAGTGGCCTTAGAGGTCGCGAGGGCGCTTTACCAGAAAGCGACGCCGCAGACGCGCCCGCACCCGGTCTCGCACACGCAGGTCTGCCTGCTCCTGTGTCCAGGACCGAGCAGGCGCCCCAATGAAAAGCCCGGATTTCTTGTCATAGACCGAAGAGAAGTCATCAAGCCCAGAAGATACCTCACTGCCCAGGGCCTGGGCCTCAGCCTCAAGCCCCGACACCGTCTTCTCGATGGAGGCGCCAAGGTCAGAGACCGACTGTTGTACCTTGCGCAGCTCTTCAAGTTCCATTTGCCGTTGAATGTCGCCCTTGACATCGGCCACGTAGCGCTGCGCCCGACCGAGCAAGGTGCCCACGGTGCGCGTAACCACAGGCAGGCGCTTTGGGCCAAGGACGATCAGGCCCACCCCGGCAATCAGCAAAAGCTCTGAGAAGCCGATGTCAAGCATAACGACCCTAGACCAAGGGCCGGAGCCCAGTGGCCTTAGCTACCCGCGCTCGTCTTATCCTTTGCCTGAACATCAATTGTCTGGGGAGCCTCTACCCGCTGGCTTGTCTGCCCCTCAGCAGGCTTTTCTTCCGCGCCACCATCCTTGAGGCCATCTTTAAACCCCTTAACCGCACCACCGAGGTCTGACCCCAGGTTGCGCAGCTTTTTGGTGCCAAAGACAAGAAGAACGACGAGCAAGACAATCAGCCAATGCCAGATACTAAAAGTGCCCATAAGGTTACTCCGAGAGGGACGAGCGTCTTAAAAGGATGCTGAGGCGCCCAGGGGGGCTTGGCCACCCATGAGATGCATGTGAAGATGATACACCTCTTGCCGCCCCACCTTGCCAGTGTTCACGATCAGTCGAAACCCCTCTGGCGAGCCATGATCGCGTGCCAGGGCAGTCATGCGAACCATCATGCGCCCAAGTAAGGGCGCATGTTCTGCCTGGGCCTCCTGAAGCGATGCGATATGCAGTTTCGGGATGACCAGAAGGTGCAAAGGGGCACGCGGCGAGATATCGTGAAATGCCAGCATTTCCTCATCTTCGTAAGCCTTCTTGGCGGGGATCTCTCCCGCCGCGATTTTGCAAAATAGACACTGCATGGTTCTTACTCCGTTCTATCAATCGTCTTGGTTTGTTAGCGTTTGCTAGCCGTCGCTACGACCGTCTCGTACCTGGGCCTGGCGGGCGGCCTTCTCATCAAGACCAGAGAGCCCCTCACGGCGAACCAGTTCGTCGATTACCTGCTCCGGGCGCAGCCCATACTGGGCAAGCATCACCAGGCAATGAAACCACAAGTCGGCGGTTTCAGAAACAATACGCTCGGCTTGTCCGTCTTTACATGCCATCACAGTCTCGGTGGCCTCTTCGCCGATTTTTTTTAGCACAGCATCCGGGGCCCGCTGCAGCAGACGTGCCACATAACTCTTTTCGGGGTCAGCCAGTCGTCGCTGGTCTATCACATCGGCTAGTCGGCACAGTGCCTCGGTCTGGCCCATAGGCCCCGCGGCCGCGGCCATTGGTGCCAGTGCCGATGATGCCGATGCTGAACCCGACGCCGTTGTGCTGCCGCCCTGCCCGGCAGCCGCTGCAGGGTCTCGGGCATAGATCTCGTCTGGATCTTTGAGCACCGGGTCGACCACCCGCCAGCAGTCAGGCTCCCAGCGCGAATAAAAACAAGATGCACGCCCGGTGTGACAGGCGATGCCCCCCGTCTGCGTAACCTGCAAAAGAATCACATCCCCATCGCAGTCGATACGAACCTCATGCACGGTCTGGGTGTGGCCAGAAGACTCCCCCTTTTGCCACAGCCTGCCTCGGGAACGGGAAAAGAAGACCGCCTGACCAGATGCGATGGTTTGCGAAAGCGCCTCACGGTTCATATGCGCAACCATCAATACCCTCTGGGTTGCCCGGTCTTGAACAATGGCTGGCACGAGCCCTTGGGCATCAAAACGCACCTGGTCAATCCATGCGGACACAGATTCCTCTCTCAGACATGTACTGCTTGGCCTCGCCCACGGTATGCTGGCCGAAATGGAAGATGCTCGCGGCCAATACGGCATCTGCTGCGCCAAGGGTAACGCCGTCCACCAAGTCTTGCAGGCTACCGACACCCCCAGAGGCTATCACCGGCACATGTACCGCCTCAGAGACAGCTCGGGTAAGGGTCAGATCAAACCCGCTGCGGGTACCGTCCCGATCCATGCTGGTAAGTAAAATCTCGCCTGCCCCAAGGTCGCAGACCTTCTGTGCCCATTGAACAGCATCTAACCCCGTGGGCTGTCTGCCACCATGGGTAAACACCTCCCAGCCGGCCCCGGGGTCTTGCGGGTTACGGCGTTTGGCATCAATCGCCACAACAATGCACTGCGATCCAAACCGATGGGCGCCCGCAGCGATAAGCTCTGGGCTGCGCACCGCTGCCGTGTTGATGCTGATCTTATCGGCCCCGGCATGCAAAAGCCTCTGCACGTCTTCTGGGGTGCGAACACCTCCGCCCACGGTCAGCGGGATAAATACCTGATTGGCAACGGCCTCGATCATAGGGAGAATCAGATCTCTCTGGTCGGAAGAGGCGGTGATATCGAGAAAGGTGATCTCGTCTGCGCCCTGCGCGTCGTAACGACGGGCGACGGCTACGGGATCACCCGCGTCACGCAGCTCTAGAAAGTTGGTTCCCTTCACCACCCGGCCGGCATTGACATCAAGGCAGGGAATGATGCGTTTGGCAAGCACCGCAGACCCTAAGGCGCGAAGGAGTCTGCAAGGGAAAGGGCCTGAACAAAGTCAAGCCTGCCCTCATACAAGGCGCGACCCAGGATCGCGCCCATCACCCCCTCTTGTTCGACCGCACAGAGCTGCCTAATGTCGTCGATTCCGGCAACGCCGCCCGAGGCGATAATCGGTATACGCACCGACTGGGCAAGCCTTACCGTGGCCTCAAGGTTCACCCCGGTAAGCATCCCGTCTCTACCAATGTCGGTATACAAAATGGCCTCCACCCCGTCGTCTTCAAATTTTTGGGCAAGGTCGACCACCTCGTGGCCAGAGAGCTTACTCCATCCATCGGTGGCCACCCGGCCATCTTTGGCATCAATCGAGACGATGATATGGCCCATAAAGGCGGCACAGGCATCCTTCAGCAGCCCTGGATTTTTTACCGCAGCCGTGCCGATGACGACATAGCTGACACCGTCATCAAGCATGCGCTCAATGGTTTCTAGGTCACGAATTCCGCCGCCTACCTGAACAGGAATATCGCCAGCCGCTTTAATGATCTCGCGCAGTGCCAGCTCGTTTTTGGGGCGCCCGGCCACAGCGCCATTGAGATCGACCACATGTAACCTGCGGGCACCCTGGGTAATCCATTGGCTGGCCATGGCTGCAGGCTGATCGGAAAATATCGTGGCATCAGCAAGGTCACCCTGACGAAGGCGCACACAGCGACCGTCTTTAAGGTCTATTGCGGGAATCAACTGCAGTGCCATAGCGTTAGCGTGAGAAAAAGCGTTTAGACCGGAGACCACTGTAGAAAGTTTGCCAGAAGTCGCAGGCCTGACTGGGCACTTTTTTCTGGGTGAAACTGGGTGGCGACAATGTTATCGCTGGCCACCGCACAGGTAAAGGAAATTCCATAGTCTGATGTCCCCAGCACATGCTCTGGGTTGGTGGGCTCGGCATGGTAGCTGTGCACAAAATAGAACCAGGCCCCGGTAGGGGCATGCAGACCAGCTATCACGGGATGCTCACAAACAAACCGCACCTTATTCCAGCCCATATGGGGCACCTTTAGGGGCCTGCCTTGGGCATCCACCACGCCCCTTGCGGCAGTAAAGCGCAGAACCTGGCCAGGAAGGATGCCCAGCCCTGGGGTGTCCCGCTCCTCGCTTGCCTCAAAGAGCATCTGCTCTCCCACGCAGATTCCCAGAAAGGGCTTGTTTCGAATCACCTCTTGAAGCGCGGGCATCAGCCCCGAAGCCGCCAGCTTCTCCATGCAGTCATTCATCGAGCCCTGCCCGGGAAATATCACCCGATCGGCCCTGCGCAGTTGATCAGGGTCACTCACCAGTGCCACGCCCTCTGGGTTCTCACCCAGATGCGCTAAGGCCGCCTGGGCCGCCCGCTCTACGCTGCGGAGGTTGCCCGATCCGTAGTCGACAATCGCGAGCAAATGGTTACAGGCTTCCTTTGGTGGAAGGAACGGCATCGGCAGCCAGACGCGGGTCAATGCTCACCGCCATACGCAAGGCCCTGGCAAAGGCCTTGAATATGGTCTCGCATTGGTGGTGGGCATTTTCGCCGCGCAGGTTGTCAATATGTAGGCTCACCTGGGCATGGTTTACAAACCCCTGGAAGAACTCGTGCACGAGATCGAGGTCGAACTGGCCCACAAACTGACGCTTCCAGGTGCAGTGAAACTCCAGGCCGGGCCGGCCAGACAGGTCGATCACGACCCGTGACAGGGCCTCATCCAGAGGCACATAGGCATGGCCATAACGGACAACCGCCTGCTTCTGGCCAATCGCCTTTGCAAAGGCCTGACCAAGGGTAATGCCGATGTCTTCTACGGTGTGATGGGCATCAATAGCAAGGTCGCCCTCGGCCCAGACCTTGAGGTCTATCAGGCCATGCCGGGCGATCTGATCGAGCATATGATCGAGAAAGGCAATGCCCGAATTCAGGTCCTTCTGTCCCGTGCCATCAAGGCCCATTTCTACCGAGATATGGGTCTCAGCAGTTTTGCGTGTGATCTGAGCGGTTCGCATTCGGCAATGATACAGTTCGCGCCATGAGCATGTTCTGGAGTTCTGTCGTGCATAGGCTTTCCCCTTATGTCCCCGGGGAGCAGCCCAGAGTCCACGACCTGGTCAAGCTCAACACCAACGAGAACCCCTACCCCCCCTCCCCCCATGTCCTTGCGGCACTAAGGGCCGAGTTGGCCAGTGACGGGGCCTCACTGCGCCTTTACCCAGACCCGGCCAGCCTAGCGGTGCGGCAGGCGGCGGCCGCCCCCTGGGGGCTGTCGGACGAAGAGGTTTTTGTGGGAAACGGCTCCGACGAAGTGCTTGCATTTGCCTTTCAGGCGCTGCTAAATCACCCCGACCAAGGGCCGCTTCTCTTTCCGGATATTAGTTATAGCTTCTATCCCAGCTACTGCCGACTCTACGGAATTGCCTTTGAGACCTTTGCGGTCGATGCACAGTTCGAGATCGCATTAGAGACGCTGCCCGCCCATATGGGCGGCCTTATTTTTCCGAATCCGAATGCCCCCACCGGCATTGCCCTTTCGCGCGACCGCATCTATCGGTTCTTACGCGACCGGCCGCAGCTCATGGTGGTAATCGATGAGGCCTATGTCGACTTTGGCGCAGACTCCTGTGTGGGCCTAATTCGAGAGTGTCCGAATCTTTTAATTACCCAGTCTTTGTCAAAGTCTCGGGCTCTGGCCGGCTTAAGGCTGGGCCTGGCCTTTGGCTCCGCCCCCCTGATTGCGGCCTTGATCCGGGTAAAGGATAGCTTTAACTCCTACCCGGTAGACCGGCTCGCCGGACTGGCCGCCGTAGAGGCGCTACGCGATACCCGCTGGCTCTCAGAGAATATCGCGCAGGTCGTGCATGACCGGCAGTGGCTGAGCCAAGCCCTAGAGGATCTTGGATTCTCGGTACTGCCCTCAAAGGCCAACTTCGTTTTTGCTCGCCATCCAGAGCATGCGGGCGCAGCCCTGCTCGAAAAGCTTCGGGAGAAAAAAATACTCGTGCGCCAGTTTAATCGGCCCCGGATCGCCGACTACCTGCGCATATCCGTGGGGACCCCCGCACAGTGCCAGACGCTAATAAAGGCAATGAAAGAGATTCTGGAGCGCCCGAGGGCTTAGCGCCCGTTACGCCCGAAGTGCCCTGTCGCGCCCCCGTATCGAGCGTTACGCCTCTGCGACCTCGGTGACTTCGGGGCGATCGACAAGCTCCATTAGTGCCATTGGGGCATTGTCGCCCTGACGAAATCCCCACTTGAGAATCCGGCAGTAGCCACCAGGCCGAGCCGCATACCGAGGGCCAATTTCGGCAAAGAGCTTAACCACCATGTCGCGGTCGCGCAGCCGATTAAAGGCCAGGCGCTTATTGGCAAGGCTCGGCGTCTTTCCGATGGTGATCAGAGGCTCAACCACCTTACGCAGCTCTTTGGCCTTAGGCAGGGTGGTGCGAATCGCCTCATGCCGAAACAGTGCATTGGCCATGTTGCGAAACATAGCGGTTCTGTGGCTTGAAGTGCGGTTAAGCTTTCTTAGTCCATGACGATGCCGCATGGCAATCTCCTTTAACGGTCTAGGCCAGCAGGCGGCCAGTTCTCGAGCTTCATGCCCAAGGTGAGCCCCCGCGATGCCAGAACTTCTTTAATCTCATTGAGTGACTTACGGCCAAGATTGGGTGTTTTGAGAAGCTCGTTTTCGGTACGCTGAATCAGGTCGCCGATGTAATAGATGCTCTCGGCCTTCAGGCAGTTAGCCGATCGCACGGTAAGCTCAAGGTCGTCCACCGGCCGCATGAGCATTGGGTCTACCTGGGCCGAGCGGCCGAGTTCGGCAGCAGGTTCAGCGCCTTCCAGGGCAGCAAATACCGAGAGCTGATCCACCAGGATGCGTGCGGCCTGACGCACAGCGTCCTCGGGCTCAATGACGCCTGTTGTCTCAACCTCGATAACCAGCCGGTCTAGATCGGTGCGCTGCTCGACCCGCGCGCTTTCCACGGTGTAGCTCACCCGGTGTACGGGCGAGAATGAGGCATCGAGAACAATGCGACCGATAGAGCGGGTCGCCTCATCGGTTAACTGGCGCATCGTTCCGGGAACATAGCCACGGCCCTTTTCTACGCGCAGCTGCAGCTCGAGCCGAACATCATCAGACAGGTGGGCAATAACATGATCCGGATTCAGAATCGAGACATCGTGAGGTAGCTCGAAGTCGGCCGCGGTAACCGGGCCTGGACCCTGTTTGCGCAGAGACAGCAGAACATCGCCACGGCCCTCGAGGCGAAAGACAACGCCCTTGAGGTTTAGCAGGAGATCAACGACATCTTCCTGAACACCCTCCATAGTGGAGTACTCATGCACAACCCCGGAGATCTGAACCTCTGTAGGTGCATAGCCCTCCATGGAGGACAACAAGACCCGACGCAGGGCATTACCCAGAGTATGGCCAAAGCCACGCTCAAAGGGCTCCATGACGATCTTGGCGGAGTTTTTAGAGATCGGTTCTACCTCAATAATGCGAGGCTTTAAAAAGGCATTCAGCATGGGGAGTCCTTTGACATAAGACCGAAGTCCAATTAGCGGGAATAAAGTTCGACGATCAGACTCTCGTTGATCTCGGAGGACAGGTCCGCGCGATCGGGTAGCTGCTTGAAGGTGCCTTCCATCTTTTTGGAGTCCACCGTGACCCAAGAAGGAAAGCCATTCTGCTCTGCGAGTTCTAACGAGGAGGCGATACGGCCCTGGCCACGGGATTTATCGGTGATGGCCACGATGTCATTGGGGCGTATCTGCGCCGAAGGAATATTCACGACACGGCCATTGACCATGACCGCACGATGGCTTACCAGTTGCCGCGCCTCGGCCCGGGTAGAGCCAAAGCCCATGCGGTACACCACGTTATCGAGACGAGACTCCAAGAGCTGCAAGAGGCTTTCGCCGGTATTGCCCTTTTGCGCAGAGGCCTTGGCAAAATAGCGGCGAAACTGCCGCTCAAGCATGCCATACATACGCTTTACCTTTTGCTTTTCGCGCAGTTGCTTTCCGTAGTCGGAGGTGCGGGCACCCGAAACACGGCCATGCTGGCCAGGCTTACTGTCCTGCTTGCACTTTGACTCTAGCGACCGACGGGCGCTTTTAAACCCAAGGTCGGTGCCTTCGCGACGCGATATCTTACAACGAGGACCTACATAACGTGCCACTTCGATTCCTTTCGAAAAACGGGGTCTGGTGCTACCAGAACCCCCGAAGTGTCTGGACACCAGGGCCCAGACGGTGGACTTAAAAGGGCCTTCACAGGGAAGGCAACGAACCTACAACCAGATTAAATACGGCGACGCTTTGGCGGACGACAGCCGTTATGAGGCACAGGGGTAACATCAGAGATCTGTGTCACCCGAATACCCAGCGCATTTAAGGCCCGCACCGTGGACTCGCGGCCCGGGCCTGGGCCCTTGATGCGTACCTCAATACTCTTGACACCACACTCCACAGCCACTTTGCCTGCAGCCTCTGCGGCCACCTGGGCTGCAAAAGGCGTGCTCTTACGGCTGCCTTTGAAGCCTGCACCACCAGAGGTGGCCCAGGACAGCGTATTGCCTTGCCGGTCGGTGATGGTAATGATCGTGTTGTTAAACGACGCATGGATATGTGCGACCGCGTCGGTAACGTTCTTGCGAACCTTTTTGCGCGTGCGCTGGGTGGTCGTGCCTGCATTAGCCATAGCGGATGTCCTTTATTTCTTAAGCGTGATGCTGCCCTTACGCGGGCCTTTGCGCGTGCGTGCATTGGTGCGGGTGCGCTGACCACGGACGGGAAGCCCCCGCCGGTGTCGCATACCGCGATAGCATCCGAGGTCCATGAGCCGCTTAATGGACATAGAGATCTCCCGACGGAGGTCTCCCTCGGTATTCACCTTGCCCACCTCGGCGCGCAGGCGCTCGAGTTCGTCGTCGGTGAGGTCTTTCACCTTCTTGTTAAATGGAACACCAGCAGCCTCGCAGATCTTGCGCGCCCTGGGCCGACCTATGCCATAAATGGCGGTCAGTCCGACGTCGGCATGCTGATGACTAGGAATATTAATGCCAGCGATACGAGCCATGTACTACTCCTCTTTTAGCCTTGGCGCTGCTTATGGCGGGGGTCTGTGCAGATGACACGTACGACGCCATGGCGCTTGATAATTTTGCAATTGCGGCAGATACGCCGAACGGAAGCGAGAACCTTCATAGAGATATCCTTTTACCGGGTAAGACCAGACTTACTTTGCACGAAAAACAATACGGGCCCGACTCAGATCGTAGGGCGTTAACTCAACCGTCACCTTATCCCCGGGCAGAATGCGGATGTAGTGCATCCGCATCTTTCCAGAGATATGGCCCAAGACAACATGGCCGTTTTCAAGCTTCACCCGAAATGTTGCATTAGGGAGGTTCTCCAGAATTTCTCCCTGCATCTGAATGGCATCGTCTTTGGCCATTAACGGGCAAAGCCTCCCTTGAAGTTTGCCTTCTTCAAGAGGCTCTCATACTGCTGAGACATGACATACGACTGCAGCTGCGACATGAAGTCCATGGTGACAACCACGATGATGAGCAGCGAGGTACCGCCAAAGTAAAAAGGAACGTTCCACTTTAAGACCAGGAACTCTGGCAGCAGGCAGACCAAGGTGATGTAGACCGCCCCCACCAGCGTTAGCCGCATCAGAATTTTGTCGATATAGCGGGCGGTCTGATCGCCAGGACGAATACCGGGCACAAAGGCGCCACTTTTCTTCAGGTTTTCGGCAGTGTCTTTGCTGTTAAACACCAACGCGGTGTAAAAAAAGCAAAAGAAAATAATTGCGGCAGCATAGAGGCCTATGTACAAGGGCTGTCCGGGAGAGAGCGAGGCGGCAATGTCGGCAAGCCAGCGCATTCCGCCGTCGGGGCCGCCACTAAACCAGGTGGTCAGCGTTGCCGGAAAGAGAATAATGCTCGAGGCAAAAATCGGCGGAATTACCCCAGCCATATTAAGCTTAAGCGGCAGGTGCGAGGTCTGACCTTGATAGAGCTTATTGCCCACCTGACGCTTGGCATAGTTCACAAGAATACGTCTCTGGCCGCGCTCCACAAAGACCACAAACCCGGTAACCAGTACCACGAGCACAACGATAAAGAGCAAGACAATGGCGGTCATCGAGCCGGTGCGCACGAGCTCAAACAGGCCGCCCAAGGCCGAGGGCAGACCTGCCACGATGCCTGCAAAAATAATCAGTGAGATGCCATTGCCAAGGCCACGCTCGGTAATCTGCTCGCCAAGCCACATCAGAAACATGGTGCCCGTTACCAGAGACACGACGGTGGTGAAACGAAACATCATTCCGGGGTCGATTACCAGCCCTGGCTGCGACTCCAATGCCACCGAGATTCCGATGGCCTGAACAAAGGCCAGCACGACGGTGGCATAGCGCGTGTACTGAGAGATCTTGCGGCGCCCAGACTCGCCTTCTTTTTTGAGGGCCTCCAAGGTGGGCGAGACAACGGTCATGAGCTGCATGATGATCGATGCCGAGATGTACGGCATGATCCCAAGGGCAAAGACCGTGAAACGCGAGAGCGCTCCGCCGGAGAACATATTAAACATGCCCAGAATGCCACCTTCTTGGGTCTTGAAGAGGGCGGCCAATTGGTCGGGGTCTATGCCGGGCACCGGAATATGCGCGCCCAGCCGATAGACGATCAGGGCCAAGAGCAGAAAGATCAGTCTTCTGCGCAGATCGGCAAATTTATCGGCTTTGGGTAGCATAAAAGGGGTTGTTTAGGATTAAGCGAGCGCTCTGGGCCTGGGCGGTCTGATCTGGCCCTAGACAGCCGGCTGGCGCTTGGCCTTGGGCGGTAGCTTGCGCAGCTTTTCAACGGGGGGTAGCTCGTGCACAACACCGCCCACCGACTCGATGGCTTTTTTGGCACCAGCGGTAACACCGAGACCCCGAATCTGTTTCTTGGACGTGAGCTCGCCTGAAAGAATGACCTTGGCCTGACGTGCGAGCTCGGAGACCACCCCAGCCTGTTTGAGCGCGAGAAGGTCGATTTCCTCTATGGGCATACGCTCGAGATCCGAGAGCCGGACTTCTTCGGTGAACTTGCCAAAGGGCGCCTTAAAGCCGCGCTTTGGCAGGCGGCGGTGCATGGGCATCTGACCACCCTCAAAGCCCACCTTGTGAAATCCGCCCGACCGAGATTTTTGACCCTTATGGCCGCGGCCTGCGGTCTTGCCCATGCCCGAACCGATACCCCGACCGACCCGCTTCTTGGCGTGCTTTGCCCCTTCGGCGGGCGCAATGCCATTAAGACGCAATGAATCTTTCATGGTGAAACGACCTCCACAAGGTAGGACACCTTATTGATCATGCCGCGAACGGCGGGGGTGTCTTCCAGGGTTCTGGTCTGACGAATTTTTTTCAGGCCGAGCCCCAGAACAGTAGCGCGATGGTCAGCACGCGTGCCTGCCATACTGCGCACGAGCCGAACGGTAACAGTAGGTTTTGCCATAGGGGTTGCCTCTCTAGCTCAGGATCTGCTCAATGGACAGGCCACGCTTGTTTGCCACCTGCGAGGGCGTGTGCATGTGTTGCAGTCCGTTGATGGTGGCGCGCACCATGTTGTAAGGGTTGGTTGAGCCGATGCTTTTTGCCACCACATCGGTCACTCCCATGACCTCAAAGATAGCCCGCATCGGGCCGCCCGCGATAATGCCGGTGCCCTTCTGTGCGGGGGAGATTAAGACCGTGGATGCCCCGTGCTTGCCGGTAACCGCATGGTGGAAGGTGCCACCTTTTAAGGGAACTCTGAGCATGCGGCGGCGTGCCTCATCCATGGCCTTTTGCACGGCAAGCGGTACCTCACGCGACTTGCCCTTGCCCATGCCGATACTGCCGTCGCCGTCACCAACCACGGTGAGCGCCGCAAAACCCAGAATACGGCCGCCCTTAACGGTTTTACTGACCCGGTTTACCGCAATCATCTTCTCGCGAAGACCGTCATCACGCTCTTCGGTATTGACCCTTGCCTGCATCTTTGCCATTACGATTCCTTTGGTGCGTTAGAACTGCAGGCCGCCTTCACGGGCGGCATCTGCGAGGGCTTTCACCCTGCCGTGGTAGCGAAAGCCGGAGCGGTCAAAAGCCACTGCGGTAATACCGGCTGCCTTTGCCTTTTCAGCAACCCGTTTGCCTACCAGGGCGGCCGCCTCGGCGTTACCCCCCTTGCCGGTCTTTCCTGCAAGCGCTGCCCGGACTTCGGCCTCTACCGTAGAGGCGGATACGAGCACCCGGCCGCCCGAAGGGTCGAAAATGGTGGCATAGATATGCAGGTTGGTGCGATGGACAGAGAGCCGCGCCACGCGGAGCTGGTGAATCTTTGCGCGGGTCTGACGGGCACGACGGAGTCTAGACTGTAGTTTATTCATGAGGATTGGTCCTGAAGGCGCATACGCACCGCGTTATTTCTTCTTGGTCTCTTTAATGAGCACCGTTTCATCGGCATACCGCACCCCCTTGCCCTTGTAGGGCTCGGGAGGCCTGAATGCACGCACCTCTGCGGCGACCTGACCGACCCGCTGCTTGTCGATTCCTTTGATCAGGATTTCTGTAGGGGTAGGAGTCTCTGCCTTGATGCCCTCGGGGAGGGGATAGTCGACAGGATGCGAAAACCCGAGCGAGAGGTTCAGGGTCTTGCCCTGGGCTGCTGCCTTATAGCCCACACCAACGAGGCTGAGTTTCTTCTCAAAGCCTTTGGCAACCCCATGCACCATATTGGCTACCACCGCACGCAGCGTCCCGCTCATTGCCTTTGCATGACGCGAGTCGTTGGTTACAGAGAAGGTGAGCGCCCCCTGCTCGTGGGCAACGGTGACATCAGCGGTGGTGGCATGGCTAAGGGTTCCCAAGGGGCCTTTGATGACGATCTGTTGAGCGTCTATCTTGGCCTCTACTCCCGAGGGAAGCTTAATCGGATACTTTGCGATACGAGACATGAACAGAGGCTCCTGGAGTTAGGCAACAATTCCGATGACTTCGCCACCAAGACCCACCGAGCGGGCCTTGCGGTCAGTCATAAGGCCACGCGGGGTGGAGACAATGGCCACCCCCAGGCCGTTCATGACCGTAGGCAGGGCGTCACGCGAGCGATAGATACGCAGTCCGGGCCGCGAGATACGCTCGATACGCTCGATAACGGGCCGCCCTGAGTGGTACTTCAGACCGATTTCGAGGTCGGTCTTAGGGCCTGCCTGGCGAATCTCGTAACTATCGATATAGCCCTCTTCTTTAAGAAGGCTTGCGATAGCGACCTTCAGCTTAGACGAAGGCATGTGGACCGAACGTTTCTCGACCTTTTGCGCATTGCGGATGCGAGTAAACATATCGGCGATCGGATCATTCATACTCATAAAAAAAGCCCTTGACGAATAGAGGGTGGCTTACCAACTGGCCTTAGTCAGACCAGGAATCTCACCGCGGAAAGCGGCCTCACGAATTTTTGCCCGGGCGAGCCCAAACATACGGAATGTGCCGCGGGGCCGACCGGTGATCTCACACCGACTGCGCAGCCGGGTCGGGCTTGCATTGCGCGGTAGCTTCTGTAACGCAAGACGAGCCTCGTAGCGGTCCTCTTCAGACTTCGACTGGTCTTGAATCACGGCCATCAGGGCAGAGCGCCGTGCTGCAAACTTTTTAACAACCAGCGCGCGCTTTTTCTCGCGGTTAATCAGAGAGAGCTTTGCCATTACGAAAATCCTTTACCTGTCACTAGTTCTTGAAGGGGAACCGAAAACCCGCGAGAAGCGCCTTGGCCTCATCGTCGGTTTTGGCGGTAGTGGTGAGACTGATGTTGAGGCCCCGAACCGCATCGACCTTGTCGTACTCAACCTCGGGGAAGATGATCTGCTCTTTAATACCGATGTTGTAATTGCCACGACCATCGAAGGCCTTGCCGGAGATGCCGCGAAAGTCGCGCACCCGAGGCAGCGCGATGGTAACGAAACGATCAAGAAACTCATACATGCGCACCCCCCGCAGGGTGACCATGACGCCAATGGGATAGCCCTCGCGAATTTTGAACCCCGCGATTGCCTTTCGGGCCTTGGTGACAACAGGCTTTTGTCCGGCAATTTTGGTGAGATCGGCTACCGCGCCTTCGATTGCCTTTTTATCGCCCACGGCCTCACCAACGCCCATATTCAGGGTAATTTTGCTGATGCGGGGCACCTGCATCACGCTGGCGTAAGAAAACTTCGCCATCAGGTCGGGGGCAATTTTTTCGCGATAGATTTCTTGAAGTCTTGACATCATGGATCCTTGTCTTATGCGCTGGGTGCCGATGCTATCGGGGCACGGTCGGACTTATAGATGCGCTGCTTGCTGCCGTCTTCGGCAACGATAATGCCCACCCTGTCGGCCTTTTTACTGCTGGGATTGAGGATCGCCACATTGGACTGATCGATAGGCATGGCCTTGTCCACGATGCCGCCCTGCTGGCCCTTCATAGGATTGGGCTTGGTATGCTTCTTAGACAGGTTCACGCCCTCCACAATAAGGTGCGTGTCATCGACACGCCGCAGGACGACACCGGTTTTGCCCTTGTCTTTTCCAGTGATCACAATGACCTGATCACCCTTACGAATTTTGTTCATGTCGGTCAGCCTTGGGGATACGTCTGAAATTAGTAGTTGTGAAACAGTGGTTCGGTTAATAGAAAACTAGATAACCTCGGGGGCAAGAGAAACGATCTTCATAAACCGCTCGCTTCTAAGTTCCCGCGTGACCGGCCCGAAGATGCGGGTGCCGATGGGCTCGAGCTTGGCATTCAGTAGCACCGCCGCGTTGGCATCAAACTTGATGAGCGATCCGTCGGGACGCCGCACCCCTTTTGCCGTACGTACGACCACCGCGTTATAGATCTCGCCTTTTTTCACACGACCTCTGGGGGCCGCGTCTTTGATCGACACCTTAATAATGTCCCCAATACCGGCATAGCGCCGCTTTGAGCCACCAAGCACTTTGATGCACATTACTGAACGAGCGCCGGTGTTATCGGCGACGTCTAAACGTGATTCGGTCTGAATCATGGTTCAACATTCCTAGCGAGTTTTTTACTTCTCACCCAACTTACCTAGGCCGCCCAAGACATAGAGATTGCCAAGGGGTGGCGTACGCAGTATTGGGCCCGTGGTTGCTACACCGGATTACCAGTGCAACGGGACAGATCACAACCGGTTACTGAAAAGCACAGCAGAAATTCTGAGAAACGCGAACTACAAGCTGTCTACAGCAGACAGCCCCAAACTATAGCACGGAAGGCCGATAGTCGTGCTATTACGCCTCCACCGACTTGGCGATCAGTCGAGTGACTGCCCATGACTTGGTCTTGGAAACAGGCCGGGTCTCGCTAATTTCAACGGTATCGCCCTGCCGGACATTGGCATCTTCGTTGTGGGCGTGGTACTTCTTCGACCGCACCATTACCTTGCCATAGATCGGGTGCTGCACGCGACGCTCTACCAAGACGGTTACTGTTTTCTGCATCTTGTCGCTGACCACACGGCCCACCAAGGTGCGCGTGAGAGATCCCATCCGGGTATTCATGTCAACTTCCTTTCGCGCAGCAAGGTGCGAACACGGGCGATATCACGGCGGGTTGCCCCGAGCTGGGCCGTATTTGCAAGCTGTTGGGTGCCATGCTGCATGCGCAGATTGAAATGCGCCTTTAGCAGGTCGTTGAGTTCTTTTTGCAAGTCGGGATCCGACTTTGCACGAAGTTCTGTGGTTTTCATGGTCTACTCTGGGCCCTAAAAGGCTATCGGCCGACTTGGCGTACAACAAAGGAGGTGAGAAGGGGAAGCTTGGCAGCAGCGAGCCGAAAGGCTTCTCTAGCAAGGGCCTCATCGACCCCGTCCATTTCGTAGAGAACCTTGCCGGGCTGTATCTCTGCAACGTAGTACTCTGGGTTGCCTTTTCCGTTGCCCATACGAACCTCGGCCGGTTTACGAGAAATGGGCTTGTCAGGAAAGATACGAATCCAGATGCGACCGCCTCGTTTGATGTGGCGCGTCATAGCACGTCGGGCGGCCTCAATCTGGCGCGAGGTGAGACGGCCACGGGTGGTTGCCTTCAGGCCATATTCTCCAAAAGAGACAGACGCACCGCGAGTGGCCAGGCCGGTATTTCGACCTTTTTGCTCCTTGCGGTATTTGCGGCGTGCGGGTTGCAACATTTGCAGGTCCTTCTAAGAAATTAGGATGCAGTGGGTTCGGCGGTTCCGGCCGCTCTGGCAGACACCTTACGCACCCGTTTTACCGCGGGCTTGGCCTCAGCAGCGGTCGGTGCCTCGGGCTCCGCCCGGGGCTTACGTGCAGACCTGCGAGCAGGTTTTTTGTCGTCTCTGAGGTCGGCTGCCTCGGCCGTCTGCTGCGCGGGAACATCGCCTCGGCCTAGGGTGTCACCCTTGTAGACCCAGACCTTGACGCCGATAATTCCGTAGGTGGTAACCGCCTCGGCAAAGCCATAGTCGATGTCAGCACGCAGGGTATGCAGCGGGACACGGCCCTCGCGGTACCATTCGGTGCGAGCAATCTCTGCCCCGTTAAGCCGCCCAGCACTCATGATCTTAATGCCCTGGGCGCCCAGGCGCATGGCATTTTGCATCGCGCGCTTCATTGCCCGACGAAACATAATCCGCTTCTCGAGCTGCTGGGTAATGCTCTCGGAGATGAGTTGCGCATCGACCTCGGGCTTACGAATCTCTTCGATGTTCACATGTACTGGTACGCCCATCATGGCCGAGAGGCTGGACTTTAGAGCTTCAATATCCTCGCCCTTTTTGCCAATCACTACGCCGGGACGGGCGCTGAAAATGGTGATTTTGGCGTTTTTTGCAGGCCGCTCAATGAGCACCCTGCCCACGGCAGCCCCCTTGAGCTTCTTTTTGAGGAAGTCGCGAACGCGAATGTCTTCGTTGAGCATCTTGCCGAAGTCACGATGCCCGGCAAACCAGCGCGATGACCAGTTACGCGAGACGGCAAGACGAAATCCGGTGGGGTGTATTTTTTGGCCCATGGCAATAGTCCGGTTTAGTTTCCAACAGTGATACTGATATGACAGGTGGGCTTTTCGATACGAACCCCCCGTCCCTTGGCGCGGGCCGAGAACCGGCGCAATTTCGTGCCGCGCTCAACGGTAATGGTCTTCACCTTAAGCTCGTCGATATCCGCACCGTCGTTGTGCTCCGCATTGGCGATGGCAGATTCCAAGACCTTTTTCACGATGTCGGCCGCTTTCTTGGGCGTAAATGTAAGGGTATTGAGCGCCTGCTCAACCGACTGACCGCGGATCAGGTCGGCCACAAGCCGGCCTTTCTGGGCCGAGAGTCTTACACCACGTAACTTTGCAGAGGTTTCCATAGCAGTCCTTGGATCTTTGGGCACAGGGCCTTATTTCTTGGTCTTCTTATCGGCCGCATGGCCTTTGAAGGTACGCGTTAGCGCAAACTCACCGAGCTTGTGACCGACCATGTTGTCTGTGACATACACAGGCATATGCTGACGACCGTTGTGAACAGCGATAGTGAGCCCCACAAACTCAGGAAGAATGGTGGACCGTCTTGACCATGTCTTAATCGGCCGCTTGTCTTTCGAAGCGGTAGCGACCTCAACTTTTTTGTACAGGTGGTCGTCGACAAAAGGGCCTTTTTTGGCTGAACGAGACATAGCGGTTCCTTGTAGCCTTTATTTGCGCTTGTGTCTGCTCGACACAATCATGCTGTTGGTGCGCTTGTTGCGCCGGGTCTTGTAGCCTTTGGTGGGTGTGCCCCAGGGGCTTACGGGCTCACGGGCCTCGCCGGTGCGACCCTCGCCGCCACCATGCGGGTGGTCGATCGGGTTCATGGCAACGCCACGCACAGTAGGACGAATACCACGCCAGCGAATAGCCCCCGCCTTACCAAACTGCCTGAGGTTATGCTCTCCGTTGCCCACCTCGCCGAGGGTTGCGCGGCATTCGATGTGCACGCGGCGAATCTCGCCAGACCGCAGGCGCAGCTGGGCGTAGCTGCCTTCACGGGCGAGAAGCTGGGCGTTGCCGCCTGCCGAACGTGCCAGCTGCGCGCCCTTGCCTGGCTGCAGCTCGATGCAGTGAATGGTGGAGCCCACCGGAATATTGCGAATCGGCATGGCGTTTCCGGCACGGATCGGGGCCTCGGAGCCGCTCATGAGCGTGGCGCCGACTTCTAACCCTTTAGGAGAAATGATGTAGCGACGCTCTCCGTCGGCATAACACAACAAGGCAATATGGGCGCTGCGGTTGGGGTCGTACTCGATGCGCTCGACCTTTGCGGCAATGCCGTCTTTGTCGCGACGAAAATCAACGATTCGGTAGTGCTGCTTATGGCCACCGCCGCGATGACGCGTGGTGATACGGCCCAGGTTGTTGCGACCTGCGGTTTTCGACTGGGGCTCCAGCAGACTGGTCTCGGGTCGGCCTTTGTAGAGATCGGGGTGGACCACCTTGACCATGGCACGCTGGCCGGCCGAGGTGGGCTTCATTTTCATGATTGGCATTTAGACGGCCTCCCCACCAAAATTGATTTCCTGGCCTTTGGCCAGACAGACATAGGCCTTGCGGGTGTCACGACGACGGCCGCTGGTGCGGCCATAACGCTTTGCCTTGCCCTTTGCATTGATCAGGTTCACTGCGGTGACCTGCACCTTAAACAACAGCTCCACGGCAGCCTTTACCTCGGGCTTGGTGGCATCGGGCATAACGCGAAAGGCCACCTGGTTGTTCTTCTCACCAATCTGGGTGCTCTTCTCAGAGACAATGGGCGTAAGCAGTACCTTTAAGAGGCGCTCTTGGTTCATGACAGCATCTCCTCGAATCGGGCCAGCGCGCCTCGGGTAACCATGACGGTATCGAAGTAAATCAGCGACAGGGGGTCGGCGGCCTCTGGCTCGATCACCGCGATGCTCTGCAGGTTACGGGAGGCAAGGTATAGGGTCTCATCGAACCGCTCGGTAACCAGCAGCACTGACTGCAGACCCATTTGCCTGAGCTTGTCTGCAACCAGCTTGGTCTTGGGAGCCTCAACGGTAAAGTCTTCGACCACCAGAATGCGGCCTTCGCGGGCAAGCTGAGAAAGGATGGAGCGAACCCCTGCCCGATACATCTTTTTATTTACTTTGTGACTGAAGTTTTCTTCGGGGGAGTTGGGAAATATCTTGCCGCCACCACGCCATAAGGGGCTGGACGCACGGCCCGCTCGGGCCCGGCCAGTACCCTTTTGCTTCCAGGGTTTGCGGGTGGATTTGTTGACCTCGCTACGATCCTTTTGGGCACGGTTTGCGCTGCGGGCATTGGCCTGGTATGCAACTACGACCTGGTGGATCAAGGGCTCGTTGTAGTCGCGACCAAAGACAACATCAGCAGCCTGTACGGTGCCAGAAGCCTGACCGGTAGCATTGAGTAGGGTAAGTTCCATGGTCGATTGGGCTCCTTACTTCGCGGCCACGGCGGCCTGACGGACGGCCGGGCGAATCACCACGTGCCCGCCCTTGGAGCCGGGAATAGCACCCTTGATGAGCAACAACTGGCGGGCGACATCGACACGCGCCACCTCGAGATTTTGCACCGTGCGCCTTGCATCGCCATCATGGCCGGGCATTTTTTTGCCTGGAAAAACACGGCCGGGATCCTGGGCCATGCCTATTGAGCCGGGCACATTATGGGAGCGAGAGTTACCGTGAGAGGCACGCTGTGAGCTGAAATTGTGGCGCGCGATCGTGCCAGCAAATCCCTTGCCCTGGGTGGTGCCGGTGACATCGACCTTTTGCCCCGGGGAGAAGATCTCTGCCGATACCACCTGGCCAAGACTCATGCCGGAGACCTGGTCGTCGGAGAGCGGAAACTCCCCCAATAGGCTGCCAGCCTGCACACCGGCTTTGGCAAAATGCCCCGCAAGGGGCTTAGGCACCCGGCTGGGCTTTTTCTGACCGAAGGCTAACTGAACGGCGCTATAGCCGTCGGAATGCACGGACTTCAGTTGGGTGACGCGATTGTCTGAGACGTCGACCACCGTAACCGGAACGGTTTCACCGTCATCGGTAAAGATGCGCGTCATGCCAACCTTGCGGCCTAAGAGACCAAGGCTCATGTTTTCTCCGATCCCGACTACGATTGGTCGGGGCTAATGAATTACGTTTTTATCAGGTTCTACGGGTACGACACCTGCTACCACTAGTAATCCCGTGCAAGAAGCACAGGAAAGCCAAAAAGTATATACGAAAAAAGGCTGGTAGCGCAAAAAATTGGTTACTGCAGCTTGATTTCGACATCAACGCCGGCTGGCAGGTCAAGCTTCATGAGGGCATCCACGGTTTTATCCGTTGGGTCGACAATGTCCATGAGCCGCTGGTGGGTGCGCAGTTCAAACTGGTCGCGCGAGGTTTTATTGACATGCGGGCTGCGCAGAATGTCAAATCGCCGAAACCGGGTGGGCAGAGGCACAGGGCCACGAACCACCGCGCCGGTGCGCTTTGCGGTGTCCACGATCTCAAGGGCTGACTGGTCGATCAGCTTGTAGTCAAACGCCTTGAGTCGAATACGGATCTTTTGCTGCATCTACTTCTCCTAAAAGAACGAATAAAGAACGAGAGGCCTGGGTGGAAGACACTGTTAAGGCGCCCAGGCCGGCTGCGCCCTACATGCGTATGTTTGATCAGAGCCTTACTCGATCACCTTTGCGACGACGCCGGCGCCGACGGTTCTGCCGCCCTCGCGGATGGCAAACCGCAGCCCCTGCTCCATGGCAATCGGGGCAATGAGCGTGACCACCATCTTCACATTGTCTCCGGGCATCACCATCTCGGTGCCCTCAGGCAGCTGCACCGACCCCGTAACATCGGTCGTGCGAAAGTAAAACTGCGGCCGGTAGTTGTTGAAAAATGGCGTATGACGCCCGCCCTCTTCTTTGGAGAGCACATAGACCTCGCACTCAAACTTGGTGTGCGGCGTGATCGATCCGGGCTTAGCCAGCACCTGGCCACGCTCAACCTCCTCACGCTTGGTACCACGCAGAAGCACGCCCACGTTATCACCGGCCTGCCCCTGATCTAAGAGCTTGCGAAACATCTCCACGCCCGTGCAGGTGGTCTTAATCGTGTCTTTAATGCCCACGATCTCAATTTCTTCTCCCACCTTCACAATCCCACGCTCGACTCGGCCCGTGACCACCGTGCCACGCCCAGAGATCGAAAACACATCCTCAATCGGCATCAAAAAGGCACCATCAATCGCCCGCTCAGGCGTAGGAATGTACGAATCCAGCGCCTCGGCCAGCTGCAATATCGCCTGCTCCCCCAGCTCACCCTTGTCCCCCTCAAGCGCCTTTAAGGCCGAGCCCTTGATAATGGGAATATCGTCGCCCGGAAACTCATACTTCGAGAGCAGCTCGCGCACCTCCATCTCCACAAGCTCAAGCAGCTCCGCATCATCAACCATGTCGCACTTGTTTAAAAACACAATGATGTAAGGCACGCCCACCTGCCGGGCCAGCAAAATATGCTCACGGGTCTGCGGCATCGGACCATCGGCAGCCGAGCAGACCAGAATCGCCCCGTCCATCTGCGCCGCACCCGTAATCATGTTCTTCACATAGTCCGCATGCCCCGGGCAGTCTACGTGCGCATAGTGACGATTCGCCGTCTCATACTCCACATGCGCCGTGTTAATCGTAATCCCACGGGCCTTCTCCTCAGGCGCCGCATCAATCTGGTCATAGGCCTTGGCCTCTCCACCAAACTTCGTCGACAACACCGTCGTAATCGCCGCCGTCAGCGTCGTCTTCCCATGGTCCACGTGCCCAATCGTCCCTACATTCACATGCGGCTTCGTACGCTCAAACTTGCCCTTGGCCATAACTTTTTCTTCCTTTAATTGAGTAAGAGTCTAAAAAAATGCTGACTTTGCTGCGCTTCTGACTGCCGCTACTTGCTGCGGCTTGACATAACCGCCTCAGCCACATTCTTGGGCGCCTCGGCGTAGTGTTTAAATTCCATGGTGTAAGTGGCACGCCCCTGAGTGAGAGACCGCAGGGTGGTCGAGTAGCCAAACATTTCGGCCAGCGGGACTTCGGCCTTAATCGTCTTGCCACCGCCCACCATATCGTCCATGCCCTGCACCATGCCGCGCCGAGACGAGAGATCTCCCATGACGGTTCCGGCATAGTCTTCGGGGGTCTCGACCTCCACCGACATCATGGGTTCGAGCAACACGGGGTTGGCCTTGCGCATGCCGTCTTTAAACCCCATTGAGGCCGCCAGTTCGAAGGCAATCTGCGAGGAGTCGACATCATGGTAGGAGCCATCGAATAAGGTGACCTTGATATCGACCACTGGGAATCCTGCGAGCACCCCGGCATTCATGGTGTCCTTACAGCCCTTGTCGACTGAGGGAATGAACTCGCGTGGGACAACCCCGCCCTTGATGGCATCGACAAACTCATAGCCGCCCCCTTCGGTCTGCGGGTCAAGCTTAAGCCACACATGGCCGTACTGGCCCTTACCGCCAGACTGCTTGACATACTTGCCTTCGATTTCCACGGGCTTGCGGATTGTCTCGCGATAGGCCACCTGGGGCTTACCCACCGTGGCCTCGACACCAAACTCACGCTTCATGCGGTCGACAATAATCTCCAGGTGCAGCTCCCCCATGCCCGAGATGATCGTCTGACCAGACTCTTCGTCGGTGCGCACGCGAAAGGAGGGGTCTTCCTTGGCCAGACGGTTCAAGGCAATACCCATCTTTTCCTGGTCAGCCTTGGTCTTGGGCTCTACGGCCTGAGAGATCACCGGCTCGGGAAACTCCATGCGCTCTAGGATGATCTCCGAATCGGGGTCACAAAGGGTTTCACCGGTTGTCACCTCTTTCAGGCCCACCGCGGCAGCGATATCGCCAGCGAGGATCTCGGAGATTTCCTCACGATTATTGGCATGCATCTGCAGAAGGCGACCGATACGCTCTTTCTTGCCTTTAATGGGATTGAGCACCGTGTCACCAGACTTCAGTACGCCAGAGTAGACACGGATAAAGGTAAGCTGACCAACAAAGGGGTCGCTCATAAGCTTAAAGGCAAGGGCAGCAAACTTTTCTTTGTCATCGGCCTTGCGGCTCGACTCCTTGCCAGCGGTGTCGGTTCCAGCCACCGGCGGAATGTCCACGGGGCTAGGCAGAAACTGCACCACGGCATCGAGCATCCGCTGCACACCCTTGTTCTTAAAGGCAGTACCGCAGAGCGTCGGCTGGATTTCTCCCGCAACCGTGCGGGTACGAATGCCATGCATGATGTCGGCCTCGGGAAGGTCGCCCTCCTCGAGGTATTTGTTCATCAGCTCTTCACTGGCCTCTGCGGCAGCCTCAACCATCTTTTCGTGCCACTCCTGGGCCAACTCGGAGAGCTCGGAAGGAATATCGACATAGTCGAACTTGGTGCCCTGACTGGCCTCATCCCAGATGATGGCTTTCATCTTGATGAGGTCGATAACACCCTTAAAATTTTCTTCCGCGCCGATGGGCACGACGATAGGAACAGGATGAGCCCGCAGACGGGTCTTCATCTGGTCGACGACCTTAAAGAAGTTGGCCCCGGTACGGTCCATTTTATTAATAAAAGCAAGGCGCGGGACCTTGTATTTATTGGCCTGGCGCCATACTGTTTCTGACTGGGGCTGTACGCCACCCACAGCGCAGTAGACCATGCAGGCGCCATCGAGCACCCGCATCGACCGTTCCACTTCAATGGTGAAGTCTACGTGTCCCGGGGTGTCGATAATATTAATGCGGTGCTCCGGCATGGAGGCATCCATGCCCTTCCAGAAGCATGTGGTGGCAGCCGACGTAATGGTGATGCCACGCTCCTGCTCCTGCTCCATCCAGTCCATAGTGGCCGCGCCGTCGTGCACCTCACCAATCTTGTGGTTAACGCCGGTATAAAAAAGAATACGCTCCGTCGTCGTGGTCTTTCCGGCATCGATGTGGGCGCTAATGCCGATATTGCGGTAGCGCTCGATGGGGGTCTTTCGGGCCATGGTGGATCCTGTGTCTGATACGTGTTGAAAAACTAGAAGCGGAAATGCGAGAAGGCCTTGTTGGCCTCGGCCATACGGTGCACCTCGTCGCGCCTTTTGACTGCGCCGCCCCGGCCTTCGGCTGCCTCTAGAAGCTCTCCCGCAAGGCGAAGGTTCATTGATTTTTCACCCCGCTTCTTGGCGGCCTCGCGTAGCCAACGCATGGCCAGGGCAGAGCGCCGCGCTGGCCGCACCTCTACAGGAACCTGGTAGTTTGCCCCGCCCACCCGGCGGCTTTTCACTTCCACCATAGGCTTAGCATTGCCCAGGGCCTGCTGAAAGATCTCGATGGGGTTTTTCTTGGCGACCTTTTCAATATGGGCAAAGGCACCATAAACAATACGCTCGGCAACGGCTTTTTTGCCGTGGAGCATCACCACATTCATAAACTTAGAGACTTCTTCGCTGCCAAACTTTGGGTCTGGAAGAACAATACGCTTTGGCACCTCGCGACGACGGGGCATGACTTTTTCCTTTTCTATTCAGTTGGGTTTCACCCAGCCTGCACGAGACAGGCCCTTACTGCGCCCTAGCCGCCGAAGCATTCGGCAGCCCTGGCGCGACAAAAACGCTTAGGCCTTTTTGGGGCGTTTTGCGCCGTACTTGGACCGCGACTGCTTGCGGTCTTTCACCCCCTGCAGGTCGAGCGAGCCACGCACAATGTGGTAACGCACACCCGGCAGGTCTTTTACACGGCCACCACGAATGAGCACCACCGAGTGCTCTTGGAGGTTGTGGCCCTCACCCCCGATGTAGCTAATAATTTCGAACCCATTGGTAAGCCGCACCTTTGCCACCTTACGCAGGGCAGAGTTTGGCTTTTTGGGAGTCGTGGTGTACACGCGGGTACACACGCCCCTGCGCTGCGGGCTCGACTCGAGCGCGGGGCTCTTGCTCTTAATCTTCTCGCTCACACGCGGCTTGCGCACGAGCTGGTTAATGGTGGGCATGACTTACGCTTTCATTTCATAGTGTTAAACAAACTGCCAGCAGACCAATTTTTGGTGAAAAGCCCTAAATTCTTAGGCTTTTCACCTAGGCTGTCAAGCGGATTCTCCTGCAGCATCTTCGGTGGCAGGGCCCCCGGTTTCATCGGCGGCCTCCTGCCCCCCTGAGAACAGGGCTTCGGCCTCCAAGGCTGCCTGCTCGGCAAGCGTCTTGGCCTCTGCCGCATCGGCATTCTCGCGATCTTTGCGGGCCTTGTGGTATGCCAGACCTGTACCAGCAGGAATCAGACGGCCCACAATCACATTCTCCTTCAGGCCACGCAGGTCGTCTTTCTTGCCCATAATCGCGGCCTCAGTGAGCACTCGGGTGGTCTCTTGGAAGGAGGCCGCCGAGATAAAGGAGTCGGTCGACAAAGAGGCCTTGGTAATGCCAAGCAGCTGGTTATCGTAGAAGGCAGGGCGCTTTCCTTCGGCATTGGCCCGGTCGTTTTCCTCGAGAAGTTCAGAGCGCTCGACCTGTTCGCCTGGAATAAACCGCGTGTCGCCCGGGTCTGATACCTGCACCCTGCGAAGCATCTGCCGAACAATGACCTCGATGTGCTTATCGTTGATCTTCACACCCTGCAGACGGTAGACGTCCTGGACCTCATCAACGATATACCGCGCAAGGGCCTCGATTCCGAGCAGACGCAGAATGTCCTGCGGGTCGGCAGGGCCATCTACAATGAGCTCGCCCTTGTTCACAATCTGGCCGTCGTGCACCAGAACGCTCTTTTCTTTCGAAATGAGAAACTCCGAGGCAACACCGTCCATGTCGGTAATCACCAGGCGTTGCTTACCCTTGGTGTCTTTGCCAAAGGAGACCGTACCGGTCACCTCTGCGAGCATGCCGGCGTCCTTCGGTGACCGGGCCTCAAAGAGTTCGGCCACGCGAGGCAGACCACCGGTAATATCGCGGGTCTTTTGCGACTCCGTGGGAATACGGGCCAAGACCTCACCCACCGCAACATCTTGACCGTCACGCACGGTAATGAGCGCGCCGACTGGGAAGCTGATGTTGACGGGATGGTCGGTATTCACGATCTTGACCTCGTCGCCTGCGGCATCAAGCAGCCGCATCTGCGGACGCACCCCTTTGGTGGTGGCGCTGCGCCGCTTGGCGTCGATGACCACCAGGGTGGATAGGCCGGTGACGTCATCGATCTGCTTGGCAACCGTGACACCCTCTTCGACATTATCGAACCGCACCTTCCCTGCGTACTCGGTAATGATCGGGCGCGTTAAGGGATCCCAGGTGGCCAGGATGGCGCCAGCCTTTACCGACTGGCCATCGACCATAGAGAGGGTGGCCCCATACGGCACCTTGTGACGCTCACGCTCACGGCCGTTGTCATCGAGAATCAGTACCTCACCCGAGCGCGAAATGACCACCGGTTCACCCTTGGCATTGGTCACATAGCGCATGGTGGCAGTAAAGCCAATAACACCGTTGGACTTTGCCTCAATGCTTGACTGGGCGGCGGTACGGGAGGCGGCACCACCAATGTGAAAGGTACGCATGGTGAGCTGGGTTCCGGGCTCACCAATCGACTGCGCGGCAATCACGCCAACCGCCTCGCCAACATTCACCAAATGGCCACGGCCAAGGTCTCGGCCGTAGCACTTGGCGCACAGGCCATAGCGGGTCTCGCAGGTGAGTGCCGTGCGCACGCGCACTTCATCGATACCGAGGCGCTCGATTTCATCGACGGCATCTTCATCAAGAAGCGTGCCGATTTCGATGAGAGTTTCTTGGGTCTCGGGGTTAACCACCTCGCTGGCGGTGACCCGGCCGAGAATCCGGTCACGCAGGGCTTCGATCACCTCGCCGCCTTCGACCAGGGCCTTCATGACAATGCCCTGATGGGTGCCACAGTCATCTTCGATAACCACAAGGTCTTGGGTCACATCTACGAGACGGCGGGTGAGGTAGCCCGAGTTGGCGGTCTTCAAGGCCGTATCCGCAAGACCCTTTCGGGCACCGTGGGTCGAGATGAAGTACTGCAACACGTTGAGACCTTCACGGAAGTTTGCCGTGATCGGGGTCTCAATGATGGAGCCATCGGGCTTGGCCATCAGGCCCCGCATTCCGGCAAGCTGACGAATCTGGGCGGCCGAACCACGAGCGCCTGAGTCGGCCATCATGTAAATGGAGTTAAACGACTCCTGACGGATATCCTGGCCCTTGCGGTCTTTCACCATCTCGCCGGCGAGCTGGTCCATCATGGCCTTACCGACCTGGTCACCGGCACGACCCCAGATATCGACGACCTTGTTGTAACGCTCACCCTGAGTAACCAGGCCAGAGGCATACTGCTGCTCGATTTCCTTAACCTCTCCCTCGGCCTTCGAAAGGATGTCTGCCTTCTGGGTGGGCACCAGCATATCGTCCACGCAGATGGATATCCCAGCGCGGGTGGCCAAAGCAAAGCCCGACTGCAGAAGCTTGTCGGCAAAAATGACGGTGTCACGCAGGCCACACCGACGGAACGAGGCGTTGATGAGACGTGAGATTTCTTTCTTCTTCAGCGCCTTATTCATCTGGGAGAAAGACAATCCCGGCGGCAAAATTTTCGATAAGAGCGCCCGACCCACCGTGGTGTCGTAGCGCACGAGCCTGGCCGCGCCTCGGCCATCCGGACCATTACGGTCACGCTCTTCGATACGCACGGTAATCTTGGTGGCAAGCTCGACCTGCCGGTTGGCGTAGGCACGATCTACCTCGGCGATGTCGGCAAAGAACATGCCTTCGCCCAGGCCGTTGACCTTGTCTCGCGTGGCGTAGTACAGACCCAAGACGATGTCCTGGGAGGGTACGATGGAGGGCTCGCCGTTGGATGGGAAAAGCACATTGTTGGATGCCAGCATTAGGGTGCGGGCTTCCATCTGTGCCTCAAGAGACAGGGGCACATGCACGGCCATCTGGTCGCCGTCAAAGTCGGCGTTAAATGCCGCGCAGACCAGCGGGTGAAGCTGAATGGCCTTGCCCTCGATGAGCACCGGCTCAAAGGCCTGGATGCCCAGACGGTGCAGGGTGGGCGCGCGGTTGAGCATCACGGGATGCTCGCGAATCACTTCTTCAAGAATATCCCAGACCTCCGGGACCTGCTGCTCAACAAGTTTCTTGGCTGCCTTGATGGTAGTTGCCATGCCGCGCAGCTCAAGCTTATTGAAGATAAAGGGCTTGAAGAGTTCCAGCGCCATGAGCTTGGGCAGCCCGCACTGGTGCAGCTTAAGCGTCGGCCCCACCACGATGACCGAGCGGCCCGAATAGTCGACACGCTTACCAAGCAGGTTCTGGCGGAACCGGCCGCCCTTACCCTTAATCATGTCGGCCAGAGACTTCAACGCCCGCTTATTCGCCCCGGTCATGGCCTTGCCACGACGGCCGTTGTCTAACAATGAATCCACCGACTCCTGCAGCATACGCTTCTCATTGCGCACAATGATTTCGGGAGCACGCAGCTCGAGCAGGCGCTTTAACCGGTTGTTTCGGTTAATTACACGGCGATAAAGATCGTTGAGGTCGGAGGTTGCAAAGCGGCCGCCGTCCAGGGGCACCAAAGGACGCAGCTCCGGCGGCAGTACCGGCAGAGTCTCCATAATCATCCACTCGGGCTTCACCCCAGACTTCTCAAATCCCTCAAGCACCTTTAGGCGTTTGGCAATTTTCTTGATCTTGGCGTCTGAAGAGGTCTCGGCGAGATCTTTGCGCAGCTGCTCGATCTCGCGCTTGAGGTCGATGCCGCGCAAGAGGTCACGAATACCCTCTGCACCCATTTTCGCCACAAGATCACCATCAGGGAACTGCTCCATCTTTGCGATGTAGTCTTCCTCAGTCATGATCTGACCACGCTTGAGTGTGGTCATTCCGCCATCGACAACCACATAGGCTTCAAAGTACAGCACCCGCTCAATATCACGCAGAGTCATATCGAGCACCATGCCCATACGCGAGGGCAGGGACTTCAGAAACCAGATGTGTGCGGTGGGACTTGCAAGGTCGATATGGCCCATACGCTCACGGCGTACCTTGGCCAGCGTGACCTCAACCCCACACTTTTCACAGATCACGCCGCGGTGCTTCAGCCGCTTGTACTTGCCGCAGAGGCATTCGTAGTCTTTTACCGGCCCAAAGATCTTGGCGCAGAAAAGGCCATCACGTTCCGGCTTGAAGGTGCGGTAGTTGATTGTTTCGGGTTTCTTGACCTCACCAAAGGACCAGGACCGGATCTTATCCGGCGATGCCAGGCCAATCTTAATAGCATCGAACTGCTGGTCTTGCTGAACCTGCTTAAAAAGGTCGAGTAGCGCTTTCATGGTCTTGTCTTCCTTTCGAAGAATCAATGACGCTCAAGGTCAATATCAATACCGAGAGACCGAATTTCCTTCACCAGCACGTTGAACGACTCGGGCATACCAGCATCAATGACATGATCGCCCTTGACGATGTTTTCGTAGACACGGGTGCGCCCGGTGACGTCGTCTGACTTCACAGTGAGCATCTCTTGCAGGGTATAGGCCGCGCCATAGGCTTCAAGCGCCCAGACCTCCATCTCACCAAACCGCTGGCCACCGAACTGGGCCTTACCGCCGAGCGGCTGCTGTGTTACCAGAGAATAAGGCCCGGTGGACCGTGCATGCATCTTGTCATCCACCAGGTGGTGGAGCTTGAGCATATGCATGTAGCCCACCGTGGTGGGCCTGTCAAAGGCCTCGCCGGTGCGGCCGTCATGGAGCTGCACCTGGGTGCGGGTCTCGGTAAGGCCCATACGTTTGGCAGTCGCATCAGGATAGGCGAGCTTGAGCATGGCCCGGATCTCGTCCTCGGTGGCACCGTCAAATACCGGCGTGGCAAAGGGCACGCCGTCCACAAGGTTGCGGGCCAGTTCTAGCACCTCGTTGTCCTTGAGCTGCTTTACCTGCTCGGGCTTACCGCTGGTGTTGTAGACGTTTTCCAGGAATCTCTTTACCTCTTGCACCGAAGCCTCATGGGCCAGCATGTCTCCGATTCGCTGACCCAGCCCCTTAGCCGCCCAACCGAGGTGGGTCTCGAGAATCTGGCCCACGTTCATCCGCGAAGGCACCCCCAAGGGGTTGAGCACGACATCGACCGGCACCCCATCAGCCATGTACGGCATATCCTCAACCGGTACGATCTTGGAGATCACGCCCTTGTTACCATGGCGACCGGCCATCTTGTCGCCGGGCTGGAGACGCCGTTTGACAGCAAGGTAGACCTTCACCATCTTGAGCGCGCCCGGGGGCAGCTCGTCGCCTTGGGTGAGCTTGCGATGTTTCTCTTGGTACGCAAGATCGAACTGATGCCGCTTTTGCTCGAGAGACTCTTTGAGCGACTCCAGGGCGCTGGCCGCGTTTTCATCCGATAAGCGAATGTCAAACCAGTGATGCCGGTCGAGGCCTGCCAGGTACTCTGAAGAAACGGGGGTTCCCTTGACAAGCTTCTTCGGCCCGCCGTTAGCCGGCTGGCCGATTAAGAGCTTTTCAATACGCTGAAAGACGTCGGCCTCTACGATACGCAGTTGATCGTTGAGGTCTTTGCGAAACCGGCCAAGCTCGTCATCGATGATCTGCTGGGCGCGCTTGTCCCGGGCAATGCCTTCACGGGTGAAGACCTGTACATCAATCACCGTGCCACTCATTCCCGAGGGCACGCGCAAGGAGGTGTCCTTTACATCCGAAGCCTTTTCACCAAAGATGGCGCGCAGCAGCTTTTCTTCTGGCGTCAGCTGGGTTTCTCCCTTGGGCGTAACCTTACCCACCAGGACATCGCCTGCTGTCACCTCGGCACCGATATAGACCACACCCGACTCATCAAGCCTACCAAGCTGGTTCTCGGAAAGGTTTGAGATGTCTCGGGTGATTTCTTCGGCGCCAAGCTTGGTGTCACGGGCAAATACCGAGAGCTCTTCAATGTGTACCGAGGTGTAGCGGTCTTCTGCAACCACACGCTCGGAAATCAAAATAGAGTCTTCGAAGTTGTAGCCGTTCCAGGGCATAAAGGCCACGCGCATGTTCTGGCCAAGCGCTAGCTCGCCCATATCAGTGGAGGCGCCATCAGCCACCACATCCCCACGGGCCACCATATCGCCCTTTCGTACCAAGGGGCGTTGGTTAATGTTGGTGTTCTGATTAGAGCGGGTGTACTTAATCAGGTTATAGATATCTACGCCCGACTCGCCTGCGTTTGCCTCGGCATCGTTCACACGAATAACTATGCGGCGCGAATCAACATAGTCCACCAGACCCCCACGATGGGCGCGAACAACCGTGCCTGAGTCAACGGCACAGGTGCGTTCTACGCCCGTGCCCACCAGGGATTTCTGCGGACGCAGACAGGGCACTGCCTGACGCTGCATGTTCGAGCCCATCAGTGCTCGGTTGGCGTCATCATGCTCAAGGAAAGGAATCAGCGAGGCGGCCACCGAGACGATCTGAGAAGGCGCCACATCCATGTACTCGACCTTCTCTGGGCCTGAGAGCGTGGTTTCACCGTTAACCCGCACCGACACCAGGTCGCCCAGGAGCCTGCCGGATTCGTCTACCGAGGCATTGGCCTGGGCAATAACATAGCGGCCCTCTTCAATGGCCGAAAGGTATTCGATCTGGTCGGTGACACGCTGGTCAACGACCTTACGGTAGGGGGTTTCGAGAAAGCCGTACTCATTTAAACGGGCATACAAGGCCAGAGAGTTGATCAGGCCGATGTTCGGGCCTTCGGGAGTCTCGATCGGGCAGACCCGGCCATAGTGGGTGGGATGGACATCGCGGACCTCAAAGCCGGCACGCTCCCGGGTAAGGCCACCAGGCCCGAGCGCGGAGACCCGGCGCTTGTGGGTAATCTCGGACAAGGGATTGGTCTGGTCCATAAACTGCGAAAGCTGGGACGACCCAAAGAACTCTCTAATTGCCGCGCTAATGGGCTTGCTGTTGATGAGGTCGTGTGCCTGAAGATTGTCTGCCTCGGCCTGGCCAAGCCGCTCTTTAACCGCGCGCTCAACACGCACCAGCCCGGAGCGAAACTGGTTTTCTGCCAGCTCGCCGACACAGCGAACACGGCGGTTACCTAGGTGGTCGATATCATCTACCTCACCCCTGCCGTTTCGCAGTTCCACCAGCACCTTGATAGTGTCCAGAATGTCTTCGTGAGTGAGTACCAGCGAGCCCTCCACTTCCTCACGCCCCAGTCGGCGGTTGAACTTCATCCGGCCGACCCGCGACAGGTCATAGGAGTCTTCGCTGAAAAACAGCCGGTTAAACAGGGCCTCCACGGCGTCTTCTGTCGGCGGCTCACCAGGACGCATCATTCGGTAAATGGCTACCCGGGCAGAAAGCTGATCAGGCGTCTCATCCAAGCGCAGCGTCGAAGAGATATAGGCGCCATAGTCCAGGTCATTTACATAGAGGCAGGAGAAGTCACGCAGCTTGGCGGCACGCAGCTTTTCAAGAAGCTCCTCGGTGACCTCATCGTTTGCCTTGGCAAGGAACTCACCGGTCTCCTGGTCTACCAGGTTCTTGGCAACCACCCGCCCAAGCAGATAGTCATCGGGAACCGAGATGCGCTTTAAGCCCGCCTTCTCGATCTCGCGAATATGCTTGGCATTGATGCGCTTGTCTTTTGCAACAATGACATTTCCGTCTTTATCGCTGATATCGAATCGGGCCTGCTCACCCCGCAGGCGCTCTGCCACGAGCTCCATCTGTGCGCCCGATGGCATTAGCTGAAAATGATCAAAGCTAAAGAAATGCGCCAGGATCTGCTCGGGGCTTAGGCCCAGCGCCTTCATCAGGATCGTTACGGGCATCTTGCGACGGCGGTCGACACGGAAGTAAAGAATGTCTTTGGGATCGAATTCAAAGTCGAGCCAGGATCCACGGTAGGGAATGATTCGGGCAGAAAAGAGCAGTTTTCCAGAGCTGTGGGTCTTGCCGCGATCGTGCTCAAAAAATACCCCAGGCGAGCGATGGAGCTGGCTGACAATAACCCGCTCGGTGCCATTAATCACAAACGACCCCGTGTCTGTCATGAGAGGCAGTTCACCCATGTAGGCTTCGTTCTCGCGGACTTCTTTGGGGGTGGGCTTAGCCGCCTCACGGTCCATAATCACCAGACGCACCCGGGCACGCAGCGGTGCCGCATAGGTAAGGCCGCGTTGCTGGCATTCCTTCACATCAAAAACCGGATGACCGAGCTGATAGTTGACAAACTCAAGACGGGCAAAGCCGTTGTGGCTCACGATGGGAAATATAGAGGTAAAGGCCGCCTGCAGGCCTTCATTGAGCCGCTTGTTGGGCTCGGTATCGGCCTGTAAAAAGTGGCGATAAGACTCAAGCTGCGTCTCGAGCAGATAGGGCACCTCGAGAACAGGCGGACGCTTGGCAAAGCTTTTGCGAATGCGTTTCTTTTCCGTGAAGTTATAGGCCATTGCGGATCCTTAGGTCTGAATAAACAAACGACAAACAACGATCGAAATCTTGGTGCGGTATTAGGGGCTTTGCGATATCGCCCTGTGACATGCCTGCTCTCGATGGGAGGGCTTGCGTGGGGGCGACATGGCAAAGCCCCTACCCATCACGCAGACTGCGCGCGACCGGTAGGGCAGGGCCTTACTTGAGCTCGACCTTGGCGCCGGCTTCCTCGAGTTGCTTCTTAAGGGCCTCAGCATCCGCCTTGGAAATACCCTCTTTGACAGGCTTGGGAGCGCCGTCGACGAGGTCTTTGGCTTCTTTCAGGCCAAGGCCAGTGGCGGCACGAACCACCTTAATGACCTCTACCTTCTTATCACCGGTTGCGGCCAGCACCACGGTGAACTCGGTCTGCTCTTCTGCAGCGGCCGCACCGCCGCCGGCCGCAGGGGCGGCTGCTACTGCCACGGTGGCAGCAGCAGCAGACACGCCGAACTTCTCTTCCATCATCTTGATGAGCTCGGAGAGCTCTAGAACACTCATTGCGCCCACTGCGTCAAGGATGTCTTCTTTTGTCATAGCCATGATTCACCTACTCCATTGAAAAATTGAAATGCCTCGTTGTTCAAGACTCTGCGACTGATACAAGACGCCTTAGGCGCCTTGCTCGGCCTTCTGGTCGCGTACTGCTGCGACCGTGCGCACGAACTTTGAGGGAACCTGATTAAGGGTCTGGACAAAGGTAGTAACAGGCGCCTGCATAGTGCCCAAGAGCTTAGCCAGAAGGGCTTCGCGAGAGGGCAACGAGGCGAGCGCCTTAATGCCGTTGGCATCAAGCACCGAGTTGGGCAGGGCTCCCGACTTAATCACCAGCTGGTCATTGCCCTTTGCAAACTCGAACATTACTTTTGCCACAGCCACCGGGTCTTTGGAAATGCCGTAGATCAAAGGGCCGGTCATATGATCGGCCAATTTTTCAAAGGCGGTTCCCGCAATCGCCCGGCGCACGAGCGTGTTCTTAAGCACACGCAGGTAGACACCTGAGGCGCGCGCCTGACGGCGCAGCTCGGTGATCTTTGTCACATCCAGACCACGGTACTCAGCCAAGACTATCGACTGGGCGGTTGCAAGCTGACCTGCAACCTCGTCGATAACGGCGGCTTTTGCAACGCGATTTAGTGCCACAGTTCACTCCTGTTGATGCCCCGCGACATTTCTGCCTTGGGGCGTTTAACACCGGCGACCTGCAGAACCCAAAAAACCAAAACCCGGCATTTCGTGTTCTAAAGGGACCGCCATCTGCGCTGGGATCAGGGCTTGGGCCCTAAAATTACGTTGCCGCTTTCTCGACAACCCCAACGGTCTTTGACAACTCGCTGGCAGCTGTCCCGGGATGAGCCGGGACGGCGCCAACGACCCAAAGCCTTTATTGCGCCTGCTGCGACTGCAGCAGGTTCTGCGTATCGATACGAATCCCCGGACCCATGGTTGTAGAGACCGCCACCTTGCGCAGGTAGACCCCTTTGGAGCTGGAGGGCTTGGCACGGTTCAGCGCTTCAATAAGCGCTACCAGGTTGGACTTCAAGGCAGACACCTCGAAACTGGCCTGGCCTATGGTGCAGTGGATAATGCCGGCCTTGTCGGTACGGTACTGCACCTGACCCGCCTTGGCATTTTTAACAGCGGTGGCCACATCGGGCGTAACTGTGCCGACCTTAGGGTTGGGCATTAGGCCGCGCGGGCCCAGAATCTGCCCTAGTTGGCCGACCAGGCGCATGGCATCTGGGGACGCAATGACCACATCGAAGTCCATCTTGCCGGCCTTGATCTGCTCAGCCAGGTCTTCCATGCCGACAATCTCGGCGCCGGCGGCCCGGGCCTGCTCGGCCTTATCGCCCTGGGCGAAGACTGCTACCCGGGCAGTTTTGCCAGTGCCAGCGGGCAGAACAATGGAGCCGCGCACAAGCTGGTCGGACTTCTTGGCATCTACGCCGAGTTGTACGGCGACATCCACGGACTCGGTGAACTTGGCTGTGGCGCAGTCTTTGGCGAGCTTTAAGGCATCGTCTGCCGCATAAAATCGGCTGCGGTCTACCTTGGCGCGGGCTGCGGCCGTGCGCTTTGCGAGTTTGGTCATGGCTACAGGCCCTCCACAGTGATGCCCATGCTTCGGGCACTTCCGGCAATGGTTTGAACGGCTGCCTTCAGGTCGGCAGCGGTGAGGTCGGGCTGCTTAAGTTTGGCAATTTCTTCGCACTGGGCGAGCGTGATGGAGCCAACCTTATCGGTATGCGGACGGGCCGAGCCTTTATCGACCTTCGCCGCCTTTTTAATCAGAATAGACGCCGGGGGCGTCTTCATGATGAAGGTGAAGGTTTTGTCGGCAAAGGCCGTAATCACCACGGGAATGGGCAGGCCTGGCTCCATGCCCTGCGTCTGGGCGTTAAAGGCCTTACAAAATTCCATAATATTGAGTCCCCGTTGGCCCAGTGCAGGACCAATCGGAGGGGAGGGATTGGCCTTGCCTGCAGGCACCTGCAGCTTCACATAGCCAACAATCTTCTTTGCCATTACGGCTCCTTAAGCGAGTTATTGCGCAGGTTCGGAAAGAATCTCTTTCATACTGCTGCTCCTCATAGCGCGCAGACCGTAAAACGTGAGCGGTTCCCTCAGAAGCGGGGTCAGGCACCAGACACGTTTGCGATCCACCCCCTTCGGTCAGAGCTTCTCAACCTGACCGAATTCCAACTCCACCGGTGTCGAACGACCAAAGATCGTGACCGATACCCGCAGACGATTTTTTTCGTAGTTCACTTCTTCCACATTGCCATTGAAGTCGGTAAATGGCCCTTCCTTCACCCGAACCACCTCGCCCACCTCGAACAAGACCTTGGGCCGGGGCTTGTCCACGCCTTCCTGCATCTGGGCCATGATCTTGTCAACCTCGGCCTGAGAAATAGGCGTGGGCTTACTTCCTGAGCCGCCTACAAAACCAGTGACCTTGTTGGTGTTCTTCACCAGGTGCCAGCTCTGGTCGTTCATCTCCATTTCAACGAGCACATAGCCGGGGAAAAACCGCCGCTCGGACAATGCCTTCTGGCCACCACGAATCTCGACAACCTCTTCTGCGGGGACCAGAAGCTGGCCGAACATATCCTGCATGCCTGCGCGGTCAATCCGTTCTTGGATGGCCTTTGCCACGCTCTTTTCCATGCCCGAGAAGACATGCACGACGTACCAGCGTTTGGTCATTGTTACTTCCATCCGAGCAAAAGGTCATACAGGATCCACTCTAGTGACTTATCGGTGAGCCAGAGAAAGAGGGCCATGATCAGCACAAACAAAAAAACGATTCCGGTGGTCTGCAGGGTCTCTTTGCGTGAGGGCCAGACCACCCTGCGGGTTTCGTGCACAGCCTCGCGAGAGAACCCCAGAAACCGCCGGCCCGAGGGCGAGGCAAGCCCAAGGGCCACAGCAATCGCAATACCGAGAAACAACAGGCCCAGGGCAGTCCAGGCGGATTCTTCGGCCCAGTGAAAGCCATAAACACCAAAGAGAAACGCGAGCAGCGACCCGGCCAGCATCAGCCGGTCAGGAAGCCGGGATTCAACATCGGTGGGCGTCGTGTTCATGAAAGGCGTTTCAAACGAGTGGTCTCGTGGCGAGTAGTCTTGAAAAGGTCGGAGGTGGCAGGGGCAGAGGGAATCGAACCCCCAACCTTCGGTTTTGGAGACCGACGCTCTGCCAGTTGAGCTATGCCCCTATGCGTTCCGATTTCGGGTTACTCGATCACCTTTGCGACGACGCCGGCGCCGACGGTTCTGCCGCCCTCGCGGATGGCAAACCGCAGCCCCTGCTCCATGGCAATCGGGGCAATGAGCGTGACCACCATCTTCACATTGTCTCCGGGCATCACCATCTCGGTGCCCTCAGGCAGCTGCACCGACCCCGTAACATCGGTCGTGCGAAAGTAAAACTGCGGCCGGTAGTTGTTGAAAAATGGCGTATGACGCCCGCCCTCTTCTTTGGAGAGCACATAGACCTCGCACTCAAACTTGGTGTGCGGCGTGATCGATCCGGGCTTAGCCAGCACCTGGCCACGCTCAACCTCCTCACGCTTGGTACCACGCAGAAGCACGCCCACGTTATCACCGGCCTGCCCCTGATCTAAGAGCTTGCGAAACATCTCCACGCCCGTGCAGGTGGTCTTAATCGTGTCTTTAATGCCCACGATCTCAATTTCTTCTCCCACCTTCACAATCCCACGCTCGACTCGGCCCGTGACCACCGTGCCACGCCCAGAGATCGAAAACACATCCTCAATCGGCATCAAAAAGGCACCATCAATCGCCCGCTCAGGCGTAGGAATGTACGAATCCAGCGCCTCGGCCAGCTGCAATATCGCCTGCTCCCCCAGCTCACCCTTGTCCCCCTCAAGCGCCTTTAAGGCCGAGCCCTTGATAATGGGAATATCGTCGCCCGGAAACTCATACTTCGAGAGCAGCTCGCGCACCTCCATCTCCACAAGCTCAAGCAGCTCCGCATCATCAACCATGTCGCACTTGTTTAAAAACACAATGATGTAAGGCACGCCCACCTGCCGGGCCAGCAAAATATGCTCACGGGTCTGCGGCATCGGACCATCGGCAGCCGAGCAGACCAGAATCGCCCCGTCCATCTGCGCCGCACCCGTAATCATGTTCTTCACATAGTCCGCATGCCCCGGGCAGTCTACGTGCGCATAGTGACGATTCGCCGTCTCATACTCCACATGCGCCGTGTTAATCGTAATCCCACGGGCCTTCTCCTCAGGCGCCGCATCAATCTGGTCATAGGCCTTGGCCTCTCCACCAAACTTCGTCGACAACACCGTCGTAATCGCCGCCGTCAGCGTCGTCTTCCCATGGTCCACGTGCCCAATCGTCCCTACATTCACATGCGGCTTCGTACGCTCAAACTTGCCCTTGGCCATA
>Ga0194118_10000881_pt1 | contig 46952 bp, 27 predicted proteins | sample TA2MahsurfametaG_2_FD_148662 | JGI IMG/M metagenome (GOLD analysis project Ga0194118, IMG submission 148662) | Freshwater microbial communities from Lake Tanganyika, Tanzania - TA2015013 Mahale N5 surface | ecosystem: Environmental > Aquatic > Freshwater > Lake | place: Tanzania: Lake...
TAAAATAATATACGTAAATTTAACAAAATTATTGACTCTAATTATCGTCACAAAAATATTTCCATTTTTTTATCATAATTTTGAACGAATGAAATAATATTTCTAGATTAACTTTCTAGTAGAATCCTAGATTAGAAATCTGTATAATTTATTTCTAGATTAACTTTCTAGTAGAATCCTAGATTAGAAATCTGTATAATTTATTTCTAGATTAACTTTCTAGTAGAATCCTAGATTAGAAACGAAATAAAGAGATTTCAATATAAAAATACATATAAATGACGTCAAAAGCGAATACAACTCTGACGTGTAATAGTGCTAAGGTATGGGCGTTTTATCATGAACATCCTGGACTAGATTTTGAAAAAATGAACATCATGTTTACAGATATTCTTGTATCTATTATGAGTTCAACTAATCCTGTAAATAGTAGTAACATTAATACACAAATACTTAATGGAATTGCTAATATTCAATCACAACTTACAAACCAACAGGTTGAGCATGACAAACACCTCTTCTTGAAACTTACAGAATTCAAGAAAGAATACATCGATGATGTCAAGATGATTTTGTCATCAAATATTGCGGATAAAATTGCTCCTTTGATTAAAGATTCAAATGGAAATATATTGGATAAGACACAATTATTGTTGTCAGAACTTGTCCCAAAACATAATGAAAATCTCTCAAAACAGATTAATGACAGCATAAAATCCGTTGGTTTATTTATAACAGAAGAGATTGGTAAAAGGTCGAAACATGACGATGAGCCTTTGTCACAAGCATCACTTGATGAGTTTATTAAATCTATTGACACAAAATTCACTAATGTTATTGATACAACTAAAAAAATGGTTGATTCAAACAAGGATGCCACTTTGTCACAATTTTCTTCTATAACTTCATCACAAAATGCGCTTCTATCCGAAGTAAAAGATTTTCTCAAGAAAATGGAAAATAGTAGTTCAAAGGGCAAAATATCTGAAAATATTGTTTTGAACATTCTGAGAGGATTATTTCCATCAGGTGAGGTTGAATATGTTGGTTCTCAAAAAGAATCAGGTGATATTATGATTCATCGAAAAGATAAACAAAAGATTTTAGTTGAGAATAAGTGTTATGAATCTCGCCAAGTGACATCAGACCAAGTCAAAAAGTTTATTCATGATGTTGATACACAAAATTGTTCAGGGTTATTTCTCTCGCAAGAAGGAGGTATTGTTAATAAAGAAAACTTTGAAATCAATATACACAATAGAAACGTCTTACTGTATGTTCATAATGTAAATTATGACCCAGAAATCATTAAAATCGCGATTGATATTATCGACTCTTTTAAAAGTAAGTTAGACGAAATCACTTTAACGGATGACTACTCGATAAGCAACGATACACTTGAAGAAATCAATAAAGAGTATCAGCTATTCGTGGAACAAAAATTATCTCAATTGAAAATGGTAAAGGACTTTTCCCAGAAGATGATTAAAAGCATCGAAGGTATAGAACTTCCTTCTCTCGAAAAGATGTTATCATCACGATTTGGTTGTAGTACTTCCGGTAAGTTCATCTGTGATAAATGTCATTTTATTGGCAAAAATCTATTAGCTCTTTCTGTTCATAAACGAACATGCGATAAAACACCCACAGAAATTGGCGATCTCACTCCAATAAATATTCAGTTGTCATTACCACCACCTCCTGCGCAACAACCGTTAGTTCAACAAAATCAATCTAAACCATCAACAAAAAAAGGTTCTAGTCCTTCTCTGTTAAATAATTAGAATAAAATTTCTCCTAAATCTCTCGAACTCCTGAATTTCAAACTTCATCATTCCGAGAGATTTCAAGCTACCACCACAAAAAAACACCCCCCGGCGTTACCCGCACCGTAATGACTCACAAATACACGTTCGATATCGACCGAAGGTAAAATATTAACGCGATATTGCGAGAGATTCGCGTGCCAGAAAAAGAAACAACCGATTACCTTACGCTTTTGTAGTGATGCTTTCTATATATTCTGGGATATTCAAATAGGAATAACAGTTGATATTAAATTTTCGTCCAAATAAGCATTTACTATGTATCAAATATAGTAATTCTTCTTTATCAATAGTGTTGTAATTCTTTAACCCATAACCGTTTTCATACTTATATCCCATGTCCCCCCAATTGGTAAATGTTGTTGCATCGTTGGAGAGATTGGGGGTTGTAATTATTTGATGTTGTAGATTATTGTAAAAGACAGTAGTTATAAAGAAATTTTCTTCAGGAGCACATATATTCCCATACATCATATTTATTTTCGTATAATCTTCCTTTATAACCATTTCGCATATTTGTCTGTTTAGTATAAACCATTGAGATGATTTTTGAATTGTATTTCTGTCATAATAGCTTAATAAATGATTACATCTTGGAAAACACATCTCGTGTGGTGCTATATTGAAATGCCCATAATTGTCTTTACACAAAAAATTATAAACATGTTCAAAAGACTTGAATGGAATACATGCTTGGCTTAAGGTTACTATCTTATAACAACCATCATCATATGCTTTCTTAAAAAGCAAGTTGTGAGCATGAACCAAACTTACATCAGCATATTTTGTATCAATGCAATCAGTTAATTTATATTGCTCGAAATATTGTAATGGTTCATCTATTTTGTAATGAATATAAATAGCATACTTATTTTTATCTACATTCTTAAAAAAGATATTCCATAACTCTTCAAGGTTTATTTTATCATAAATTAAAAAACAGAACCCGATTTTATGCATGTTTAATCAAATTTTATATTATTATTTTAAAATATAAACGAACATACCCGTATGCTTTCATCTTTCAACTAATGGATTCGCGTGCCAGAAAAAGAAACAACTTATTCCATAAACATATATATTCTCCTAAATCTCTCGAACTCCTGAATTTCAAACTTCATCATTCCGAGAGATTTCAAGCCACCACCACAAAAACATAATCTGGGACTGAGGGTATAATTCTTTATTTTATGTAAAAACAATAAATGGGAATAAAATACTTTGATAAAGACACAATCGGCCACTTTTGTGGAGGTGTATTATCTTATACGATGTTACAATACAGTAATGTACCGGTGACACTCAACTTCGTTATTGCTAATGGAATACATTACATGATAGAGAAAACAGAGAGAAGTGTTGCGCCGAATGGACGAGTTCTCGGGACGTATGAAAACCATATAGGCGATATTATTGCGTTTTTGTTGGGATGGATCGTTGGGTTTGCTTTACGATCGGAACGATATGTGAATCACAAAATCGCACCTGTTTTATGGATTATATTGATTTACAACTATTCAGCAGAAATATTACGAGAGATTTATCCATACGAACGACTACTTGACGGTGCTTATATGAAGGATGCGTAAGAATGCGTATAATATTACAATATAATATATAAAAATAACTATAAAATGCTAATCAGGGTTCAGGAAATCAAACAAATTTTATCATCAAAAAACATAAAGATTCATGGCTGCTTTCATATCGGTGCGCATGATTGTGAAGAGCTAGGAGTATATGATTATTTAGGAATAAAACCCGAAAAGATTGTATGGATTGATGCGATTCCTTCAAAGGTCGCGCAAGCGAAACAGCGAGGAATACCGAATGTTTATAATGCCGTCATAACAGATAAAAACGACGAAGAAGTTATATTTAATGTCTCAAATAATGGTCAGTCTTCAAGTGTATTAGAATTCGGAACTCATTCGCAGGAACATCCAGGTATTGTATATGTTGATAAAATAAAACAAAAAAGTATTACAGTCGATACATTTTTTGAGAGAAATAATCTTGATTCGGCAAATTATGATTTTTGGAACTTTGATATTCAAGGCGCCGAACTTATGGCATTACAAGGTGGTATTGAATCCATAAAGCACGTAAAGGCGTTGTATTTAGAAGTGAATGAAAAAGAATTGTATCAAAAATGTGGATTAATTACGGATATTGATGATTTTCTTTCGAAATATAATTTCAAACGAGTATTAACGAGTATGACATGCCATGGTTGGGGTGACGCTTTGTATATCTTAGACAAGTAACCATATAGCGATTAGGTATTCATGCTTCAAATCTCTCGGAATGGATACTTTCAAATACAAGAGTTCGAGAGATTCATCCATAAAATTATAATATTTGTATATTTTGATGAAGAGTAATTGCTTCATCATGTTTTACATCTCTCGGAAGTCATAGGATTGAACCTTAAAGGTTTGAGAGATTGTGTGTTTGTATGTTTATGGAATAGGTTGTTTCTTTTTCTGGCACATAAATCTCTCGCATTATCGCGTTAATAATTTACCTTCGGTCGATATTGAACGCGGATTTGTGAGTCATTCCGGTGCGGTTGGCGCCGGGGAGGTGTTGTTTTTTGTGCTTGGCTTGAAATCTCTAGGAACGTCAAAGTTTGAAACTCATGAGTTCGAGAGATTTTTGGAAAAGTAATCGTTTGTGTTAAAATAGATTCCTGTTATTTCCGAATGGAATAAAAGTAGATATGACAATATTATGATGAGACATAATGGATAGTTGATTTCTGTTTTATTGAATACCTTAAACATGTAAATGTAAATCAAAGGTAGATAATGAACTATGAAATCGATTGACGCCAATAAAGGCGTGAGTTTTGGATTTCTCGAATTTACGATGTCATAATAATTAGGGTAATAATGAAATAGTAAAATACTTCCCAAAAATGTAAGAATATTTAAGGGAATAATATTTGTTTTACTATTTACGAATATCATGGCAAAAGTTGTAACGAATACAACAAATGAAAATGATTTTATTTGATTCTGAATGAATTTGGAAACGTTTATTTGGTCTAGCATTATTGCGTTTGTATATTAGAATGATAAATTAGTATTTTATCTGAATATTACAAATCTAAACGAACACTTGCGTTTGCTGTTTGCGTTTAGATTCCGGAGAGAAATTATACCGACCGAAAAGAAAAATCTCTCAACACATTCATTCCATACATCCATCAAATCTCTCGGAATCATAGATTCACATTCAGAGTGATTTCATCGTAGTCTCCTTATTTTACACGTTCTTATTCGCCTTCCTCCAATATTCTTGTCCATCGACGACATTGGCGATTTCAACGATCTTGGCGATCTTGGCGATTTCGACGATCTTGGCGACCTTGGCGACCTTGCCGACCTTGGCGATTTCGACGACCGCAACGACCGCGTTATGCTTTCACCTTGGTCTTTTGCTTTTGTTATAATGCTGCGTAACCTATCATTTCCTCTCGCGGCGGATTCTCGTGAAGCGGAGACTCGCGCTTTTCGGGATTGTTCATGTTGTCTTTGATGTCCGGGGTCAGCATACCACCTATCGATAATTCCTGTTGCTTTGAACCGCTGATATAACGCTTCTAATTCCTCCATCGATTTATACTTGTTCTTGTTTCAACAAAATAAATTAAACCTAATAAATCATACAACACTCGCGGAATTTGGACGAGTGTAATACCCGGTAGAAAATCGTAATGTTTCATTCTATCTCTTACACCTTTTCTCATTTAAAACGCCCATTTTACAGAGCAAAAAAATAAGAAAAAAATGTAAAATCAATAGTAGGAATTTCACCTACGATGGTCTAACTTTTTCCTCTTCTTTTTGGATATTTGAAGAGGTGAAAGACGAAATTTGGAAACATAACGGACGCTCTTGTCTTTCTATCCAAGATTGTGTTAATTTCATTATGTTTATAGACGAGTTTGCGTCTCTGGCATCGTTATATATTTTTGAGATAAAATCTTCACATCCATTATAGAATGAATCACGAATCTCTCAACACCGGCGACCTCATCCTATGCGATGACCTCGAATACAAAGACTGGGGACTCTTCAGCTGGTTCATCAAATTCATGACACACAGCGACTTCTCTCATATCGCGATGATCGTAAAAGACCCTGAATTCACCAATCCGCCGATGAAAGGCACATACGTTTGGATGTCAGGCACATCGAATGTCCCTGACCCAGAAGACAACACTATGAAATTCGGCGTCCAATTTGTACCCTACGACGAATACGTAAAAACATACGGCGGCAAGTTATACCTTCGAAAACTTCATTGCTGGAAACATTACGAACTCTTCACCACCGAGAGATTGAAGAATATACATGACGTTGTCTATGATAAACCTTATGATATCGTAATCTCCGACTGGATTGAGGCGTATTGTAAGAAAGACCCCCACCCTCAAAAAACATCTCGGTTCGTATGTAGCGCATTCATCGGTTATATTTATACGCAACTCACGCTCCTACCGGAAGACACCGATTGGAGCATCCTGTATCCTGGATTCTTTTCTAGCGAAAACCCGGCGTTACGCCTCCTTCATGGTTCGCATCTATCGAGAGAAGAACTCATTCATGTATAAAATCATACATTGTTATACACTTCATATATGCGAATTACGCGATGAATTAGACTGGCACATACCATTTTGTAATCCTAGCGTTAGCGCAGAGATAAAACTACATCCGATTACAACCTTACAATTACTGAAATAGAATATAACTCAATAATCTTAGTTATTGGTTCATACTAATGTAATAAATGATATAAAGATTATTGAAATGTAATGTAAATGCCTTATTCAATAGAAGGTAGTATCGGAATTAGTGTTCGCTTACAATTGAATTTCAAAAATATTGATATTATCCGTAAATTATTATTATCTCATGAACCAATTATATATGGTTTATCTGAACCTATCGACCGTTCTTTGAATTTAGATTTTTCCAGTGAGGATGATGATAAACCTCCCTCTTTTGATTTTAGTATTTTACAAAATTTATCTGGATTGAAGGATGAACAAGAATTTTTAGAATGTGCTTCAAAAATTGCTGAAATCAGTCATGATAAATTGGTTTTGCGTAAAAAAATCGAATATATAAATTTTGAAGATGAACGTCAAATGGATAATTATATTGAAGTTCTTGAGAATTATGATGGTTATAAATATGATTCTGATGATGATTCTGACTATGAATATGATGATTCTGATTCTATAGAACATTCTAATAATGATACACGAGATGATGAATTAGTAAATGAAATAATAGATATGACAAGTAATATCCAAAAAATTGGATATGTTACGCTTGATATGGATATAGAAGACGTCATTAAAAGCAGAGATAAACTATTAAAAGAATCAGTAGAACTTTTAAAACAAATAAATGAAGAAAAAAGTAAGAATCATCAAAAAAAATCTCTTCATGATGTTACCGATAACGTTGATATTTACTCTAAAAAGCAAAAGTTTCTTAAAAAAAAATATGAAGAAACAAGAACTAATTATGAGAATTATGATGTATCAAAAATCTCATTTGTTTTCTTTGACAAAATTATAAATTTTGACTTAAATTTAAGTTTTGGAAAAGGATATGATACTGATTTTGGAAGGATTGAGGATTTAAGTACTTTTATGAATCAGGTTAATACATTGACAACTTTTTTTACAGATCTTGGAATTAATAAAAATACATTATCTATTTTCAAGTATAATACCTCAGAAAGGTATTGATTAGTATGATTTTATACTGTTACACCCTTGAAAATTTCAAAATGGCTGCAACAGTATAAAACTATTTCAGCACATGGAGCCGCATGCACGAATCTCATTTTCACGCCAATTTCCACCCCTTTGATTGAAATTAACTTTCGAAAAGACTGGTATTGCGACCCCGTATGTGACCAGCATTTTCATAATAAAATTTCGTTTGATACAAAGTGTAACGGACAACTATTTCACCCGGATTATCATAAGGCAGATTTTCATAATTTATCGTATTTATTAGGTAAAAAATACTATGAAATCACGCCGGATAAATACAGCGGACGATTCCGTGATAGAAATCCAATATCAAAAGAAAATATACACATCAACGGGGGATATCTTGTAAAACTAATACAAAAAATTACGGTTTCACCAGCATGAAATGTTTGTCGAAGAGGTAATAAACATTTTGATTGAAATAAATACATAATACGTGTATTCGAATGTTCAACTACTCTATTCCCGATTCATGTACGCATGTGAAACTTGATATCGGTCTTTCGTATAATGCGCCTCAGTCGCAAGCATGGCTCTCGCGAGAAGACGCGGGTCTCATGGTCTTCGGTTTTGAACCGAATCCGGAAAGTGTCGCGTTTCTTACTCGTAAAAACAACCAAATACAAAACCGATATATTGAAGAAGGCCGTTTCGTGATTCAACAGTGCGCATTAAGTTATGTAAGTGAGCCAACAACCATGAAGTTTTATGTGAGCAAGAATGACTGCGGAACATCGAGCCTTTATCCGAATGATGAAACTCATCTCGGGAAAATCAAGGAGGTCATCGACGTCGGCGTGTATTCTCTCGAAATGTTCTTCGCCGGATTTCCATGGGACCGGTTTCAATACATCGATTACATTAAAATTGACGCACAGGGGTCGGACCTGAATATCCTGAAAAGCGCGGGTTCATATCTGAGAGACCGGGTTGTGTATGTAACCGCCGAAGGCGACGGAAATCAATATATCGGAGCAGATGAATGTTCGGCAGCCAACATCATCTCGTATATGGAATCACAGGGGTTTATGCTGATTCGTCATACAAATACGTTCGACCCCACATTCGTCAATAAAAAGTATATAGACCTTTCCAAAAAAATATACATATACCAACGGTAATACTCGAACGACCGCGATGAATTATTATACAACATCTGCGCGAAGTGACGGATTTGGCGCACAGTTCCAAAACATCATCGTGGATATTCTTTACACCTATAACAACACCAACGGCATATATGTGTTTCCGAATATCGCGTATTTTGAACATAATTATACGAATGAACCCGGCTTCACCGAGAGATTGGTGCGGTACATGAATCTGCGTCAGCATTTTCCGATTCCAACGAATGTAACTTCGAGAGAAATAAAGCATATGACGCAAATGAAAACATATCCTTTCGTGGAATCAAATTTGGGGCGGCTCTTGAAAAGTCAGACGATGAAAGACATCAAAACTATGTTTTATGAAGGCAAAAACACGCCATTTGACTCTCAGTATTATAATATCGCGGTTCATGTTCGGCGGTTCAATAAAGTAGATACACGTATGGCTGGTTCTGATACTCCGCATTCTTATTATATTGGATTGATGAATTACATTCGCGCGAAGCACGTTGATGCCGCCACCACAGACAAACGACCACTTCGGTTTCATATTTATTCGCAAACAACCGCCGAAGATACCGAAGCTGTGTTTCAACAAACATATTGCGGAAAAGACGACACGGAATTACACTTGGATGGCGATCTCTTATTGTCATTTCACAGTATGGTTTTCGCGGATGCGCTCATTTGTTCGGGATCATCGTTTAGTTACTGTGCCGCATTTTTATCGAATGGAGTTGTTTATTACAAACGGTTTTGGCACCAACCTGCGGATTTTTGGTTGGTGGGGGATGATATTTTATCTCGAAGTTAAGTGAATTCCATCATACGTAGATACGTTTATGTATGTATGATGTTATGGTGATTTATCAATCACGACCTCCTTCGCAACCATCTTAATGACCTTGGCGATATTCTTATCATCGCCGTCCAATACCGCACGTGACATATTGATATACTGCGTGTTTTCATGGGTTGAACTATCTTCGCATTTCGGATTCTGTTTGGCCCATTCATTTACCAAGCAAATATTCTTATGCTCGACGACGCGAACGGCTTTCGTAATCTTGGTATTCACCGCGTCTTCGCGTTCCCACTTATCGGCATCCTTCACATAAAGCGTCTCTCGACGTGCATCGCTACAATGGATTGGGCGCTTACACACCTCTGTATTTTTCAAACTGTCAATGAAGAGTTTCGACATACCCTGCACATACCCCATGCGACCAAATTCTTGTAAGTCGGTCTCTTTCAAATTGATAGACTTCGCAAAATCGGTGATATTCATCGCATCCTTACAATGCTCATTCAAGAAGAATTGGAGATTGAATGTATTATTGTTGTTATTATTGTTATTATTATTACTATTAGTATTGGTAGGTCCGTTGTAATTGTTACTATTCGGAATGGAACTGGCAGCACTCACACTCGCGGCACTAGCGGCGGCAGTCGCGGCGGCCACGGCGTTGATCACCATTGATTGTTGGCTACACATCATTTCCATCAACTTATTCTGAAATTCTTGGTTATTTTTAAACATATCAAACATCATTGTTTTAAGGTCTTCGGCAGTGACGCCACTAGGAACGGTAGGAGCCTGAGCCGGAGCCGGAGCCTGAGCCGGAGCGAATGGCTGCGAATGTTCTTGTATGGGCATCCCATTACAGGTTTTCTTATGCTTCCACAATCCGCTTTTACTACAATACTTATTCCCGCATTTTTCACAATATTTATAAATATGCTTATCAAATATAAAAGCGACTTGGATCGGATTCTGTGGTATTGGGGGGTAATTGGGTAATGATTGGTGTATGTTACCTAATGTGTGTGGGGTATTTGGTTCGCTGGTAGGTAAAATGAGAGCATGATGGGTAGTCGTCTGGGTTAATCGAGAATGCTTAGCAGACTCTGTATGACGGCGGTAATCCTTTTTGTTATCTGTTACAAAGCGACAAACATCGCATCGAAATGCGTAACTTTGTTTGAGGTATTCTGGCATACTCATGGCGGTTTCCTAAAATACCCGGCGAAAATTTTGTCGCTTTTTGGACGAGGCAGGAAAGGATGGCTAGAAAAAGTTACAGTAAGGAAAAATTCTGGTATATTATACAAATGAGAGCATTATGCTCTAAATTGTATTTTTAAGGTTTTCACGTTTTAAAACCTACTCGTTTGGAAAAAAAGCACAAAAATATTTTTGTCAATTTTCCATTTTACGATGGAGATTTTAAACAACAATTCCAAAACACCCCTTGCCATTCATAGGGTATCATCCATTATGTAATCGTTCATTGGTATGTTCTTTCAACAAAGTAATCAAACTAATAAAAATTGAAACATGTTACTTCATAACTGAAACCCACGAATTATCATGGAAGTGATAAACGCAAGAATCAGAGGCGAAATTTGCTACAACACATTGGAAGAATTAACCGACGCAAAATTGATGCCAGAGTATTTGTCATGTTCCTCTGTAAAAAATGAAATAAAAAAACTCACCAACATTTTGAACGGAGAAAATATTGACGAAGATACAATACACCGAATCGTACAAAAATATTCATTAGATCTCATACCAGCTGGAACAAAAGGCGCAATACGAGGCAATAAGTTCAATAAAATAGTGAAAGAACATATTACAAAGTTATCATTAGACACCGAACGATTTGATATTCGTTTCGAAGAAAAATGCGAATGTCATTTTACGAGTGAAATACCTGATTGGTTTATTCGTGAAAAATCAACGAATAAAATTATGATTGGAATGAATCAATTGGATCTATGGAGTGGAGGACAACAGATCAATCGAGGTTTCAAATATCTGGAGAATAATAAACACAATAGTGATAACAGTAAGTTATTATGTGTTGTTTGTAACGAAATACAATTCAAAAGTGATAAAAATAAGGCATACAAATTATTTGAAATAGGCTTTACCCACAATACTTTATGCTATTTGAATAACCTAGGCAATATTATCACTTCATACTTTGACTAACATTACAGTAATGGATTGAATTTTAATATTAATTCCTGTTTTGATATCGATTTTGGACCAACCGTATTGTTGAAATCATATGTGATTGTAGATAAACTTGTTATATTATCAGTTAGTGATTTTCCATTTGTGAATTTTATAAAATAGTGCGATTGAACACTTTTTTCATCGATTGATTGCTCGATTGTTCCTGCGTTAGCTCCGACACGCCGAAATGAAATATCTGGATTGTCCGTTTTTTCAACAAACATGAAATTGATTGGTTCAACCTTTTCAGTTACAGCTCTATGCGTCGGTTTTTTGACCCAAATTTGAAATATACAAGGAACATCATGTTCTTGACCATCTACCAAAAATGATTTATCAGGCAAATCAATCTCAAATACAAGATGATAATGTAATGGGAATGTTTTTTTTAAACTATCCTTTTTGAAACTTTTCGGTAATATAAATGAAATGCTGTCACAAAATTCACATGATTTTTTAATAAATTTAATCGCTAGTGAAGATTGACGACCAAATGGCGGATTTCCGATGACGTGTATCTTACTATACGCTTTCTTACTATCGTTATAATCATAAAGCAAATAATCCTGTTTTACTATTTCTACATTATCAGGTTCTAGGTCATAAAATCTAAAATGATTTGTTATTGATTTAATTCCTGAAATAAATGAACCATTTCCGGCACTTGGTTCTATAATCAAATCATCTGTCTGTATTTGTAGATACCTTTTAACATGGTTCAAACATGATTCAACTACCGTTTGCTTTGTATAGTATTTATCAATCGTGATACGTTTTAATCCCTTCGTTTGTTTCGTTTGTTTCGTTTGTTTCGTTTGTTTCGTTTCCATGGTATATTATGTCTAGGTTCTGTTGTTTATACGAATTCACTATTGAAGAATCAATTTTTTATTTATTTGTATTTTCAACAATATCAAAAATAAAAATAAACTTCCACACAATTTATACCACACCACCACCACCCTAATACCCATGCCTCACCGCCTTCCCCACCGGAAAACGCGGCTTACCTTCTTCCGTCAGCTCCTGATATATGACCGTCAAGTTCTTACCGATATACGACCCTCCGTCATTGAACCAAGCACGTCGTTGCTCCATCGTCCCGCGCGGCCGAACCGTGAATTCTTTGCCGTCGGCTGTCTCGCACACCCAAATGACCGCCCCCGCATCACGACCCTCACCTTGTGTGAAATCAATAATACGGTATTCGTCCTCCATGAATTCCTTGTATTTCTGAAGGTCATTACTCCGGTAGTTGGCGCGATATACACCCGCTGCGTTTCGCAACATGATGCCTTCATACCCCGCTTCAACAAACTCGGAAAACAACCGACGAAACTCCGACAGCACCGCGATTTTTTCGGTGCGGACCAGAACGACGACTGCTGCCTCCGCCGCTGCCACCGCCGCTGCTTCTGTATCACTTCGCAGGACTCGCCCACTCGCCACCCCCGCCGCATGTGTATCGTTGGCGACACACCCACAATGACGCACCGCGGAAGCGAGCAATCCGATTCTCTCGACAAACGGCATATCATACCTCTGATGATCGTAGATGTCATAGACATGATACTTGACTTTTTTAAGTCGTTCAACATCTGCGGCGGTGATTTTCTTCTTTTTTATGAGTCCAGCAAGTTCTTCAAACGGCATTTGGTCGGTGTATAACTCGCCGTCGATGACGATATTCGGGTGTTGGGAGAGATACGGCCGAAGCGCGGCGGCGATATGAGGAAGTCCCGTAAAGAATGCGCCGGTGCGGGATTGAAGGCAAACAACGTTTTCATTCCCCGACCGTGTCACATACGACACACATCGTAATCCATCCAACTTAGGTTGGACGAAACAGGGAAATGTGATGACTTTTTTCTTTTTAGAGCCGACCTCAATGTCGGCAGGGTCGAACGTTTGCGCGAGCATCGGAAGAAATGGGCGCGTGAATGAAGCGTTGTCGCCATCCCCGCCGTCGTCCTCCCCACCGCCACCGCCGAAATCATTCCCTGAAATATCGCCGTAGCCTTCACCATAATCCGCGGGTTTGTTTTCGGTATATGCCTCCTTCTCTTTTTTGTCGAGCCATTTGCGGCGTGTTTCTGAAATACATTGTTCGAGAGGTGATGTTTCGTTGGAACGACCGATATTTTTACCGGTTTCACAATTACGATAGGCCACCTGCTGCTTTCCGTTGATATATCCGTGCGTAATTCGCGCTGCAACTCCACCATAAGGATATAAACTCCGAAGAACCGCCGCGGTCCATACTTTTATTTTCCCGTTTTTGTCCTGCGCGTATAGTTTTGGAAACGAGTATTCGACAGTGTGCTCGCTGTAATCCATGCTTGAATGCTTGAATGCTTGAATGCTTGAATGAATGTAAAATCCGACGACGTTATATTCACCACAAGCACGATTTATCACTTCAATTTAATCATCATGACCGCCCCGGGGTCATCATAATTCAAATACTAATTCATCCCGCAACGTGGTTGCTGATGATGATTCCATTCCATTTCATTTCTTGTCCGCCGCCCCTGCCGCCACCGCCACCGTCTCCGCTCCCTGCTTCTCTGCCACCCCTTTTTCCTTCTCCTTCTCATCCTCGTCATCATCATCAAAGCACGCCGGGTCAATTCTAGCAACAATCGACCGTAAAATATAATTCTCCTTCTTCAGCTTATTATTATTCTGAATCAACGTAAGAATCATATACGTCATCTTCTCAAGCGTAATTTCATGCTCATCTTCTGGGTTGTAATCCTCAGGCGGCGTCTCAATAATGGATATGGTGCGTATCGGATGATTATACACGGTAGTTCCGTTATCATTCACAGTCATGTGAATTCCCGTAAGTGGCCCTCCACCAGGCGCAGGCTCATCGCTAGTTACAATAATACGACCTTTACAAAACTCATTCGCCGCGGCAACAATCGATTTAACAACCTCTTGCGTCTCTTCCGAACGTTTCACATACTTGATATTGAATGTCGCATTATGCTCTTCATTCCCTGTATTTGAAATATTATTTGTATTTGTAATAACGGTATTCGTTCCGGAATTCCCGCCCGCCGTCGCAGCCCCTGCCGCCACTCCCTGCTTTTTATGTTCCACAGGCCCCTTTTTCGTCGCACCCGCTGCCACCCCTGCCCCCGCCCCCAACGGACAACACCGCTTGATATGATTATTCAAACATCCTTGCTGTTTATATACTTTGCCACACGACGCACACGAATACATTTTATCGTTACTGTGATATATTATACGAAAATCATTCTATATTCATTTTGACACCACCAATTGTGAAACCAGCGTTTGAATCGTTTCTTGCTGTTTTTGAAGCAAGGCCATCATCTCTCGATTTTGTCGCAATAGTTCAGTAAATTCAGACGCACTTACACAGGCACCGCCACCGATTCCACCGCCACCGCCGCCGCCACCCACACACCATCCATCGTCGTCAGGCTCTTTCACCCGACATTTCGCAAGATGCGCATGATACCACCCCTCCTGCTTATAGACTTTACCACAATTTTCACAACGGAATTCCGGTTCTTTTGAACACTCAACACATACCAACAAAACAATCATCGCATAATACGCCTGAACTTCATCATCGGTTGGATTGTTGGTTCGACCGCCATTTTCCATACCAACGCATTCTTACTTCTTACACAACAATATATTCTTATATTCATTCTTACGATATGATACGACATAAAAATATATCATGAATGAATATATCATACCATCATATAATACGATGGAACATCCTTACCGTGTTCATTCATCAATCGGGCTCGGGTTTCTACAATTATTATTTATGTTATCTATCGCATATCCAACACCACCCCCACCAGTATATCATAATACCGCAGTAATACGACTAATGGGAACCGTATATTTTACAATATTCAAAGATAACCCTTTTTATTTGAAACTGGAATGCGCGACGATACTACTCGAAATGATTTGCGATTTATTATATATAAAATATATTATTATCGATTATACATACGTTTTCGGCATCATCGATCTTATCAGTAATGCGTTGATTTGCGTGTTTGTTTTGTTATCGATACAAAATGATAATACTGGAACGAAAGAAACAATTAATAAATTAGACGAGGTTCGCATAACGTGTGTGAGATGTTGCTTCGGATTGAATAATGACTCGTCTTCATCGCCATCGTCATCGCCATCGTCATCGTCGCCACCCCCCGCGCCGAGGCATCCACAACCCGAATACAGTCATCGAGCACACATGTATAAATCGATACCGAGTGATGATTATGGTAGGACCGCGACCGCGAATACGACTACGACTACGACGTATTATAATGAATCACCTGTTTATACATTCGGCGGAAGACAAGCGTTCAAACCCAGTTTTTATAATTCATCATGGGGGCGCGATTATGTTCAAGCGAAAGTAGAACGAGAATTTGATAAAATCGAAAAACGTGACACTGAACTTGGCGAAGTCGGAATGATTTCAGGTACAGACGGAACTACACAATATATTCGTTTTGATGATGAATACAGCCACACACACGGCTCAACCGGGATGTCCCATTATGCCAATATCTTTGTATCGCCATATTTCACGAGAGATGGTACGCCGATTACATGGTTTTCCGGATGCTCAAAAATAGATAAAATTGGTGCTTGTTTATTCATATATAACATAGTTCAATTTATATATCAATTGATGATGTATTCAAGTATAATTACAAGCTGTCGCGCATCGACGGAAGCTGCACATCTGCGAATGAATGAGACGATGACGACATCATTTGAAATAGAACGATGGTTATGCTAACTCATTCGCTCGCTCACGCTCGCGCTTCGCTAATACACCAGCGATTTATACTTGTAAAACAGATACGCCGAGAGAGCGAACAATACTCCACCCCACGTTGTGTCAATCACCGCGGTCATCGGGTTCCAGTTACGCAAAATCGCGAGTGTCGTCGTCTCATACACGCCATACACGAGAACACCGAGGAAAGCGGCGGCACGAATTCCATCCGAGAGACGCATGGTTTGGATTGCGGCAGCAGCAGATGTCGCATTCGGAACGATAATATGCCGCAGCACGAAATAATACAAGCCAACCACGATTAACCCATAACACGCAACGGCACTCGGAATATTCACCTTCATGGCGGTTCCTTGGACGAGCATCACCTGTCGCGCAAAGAGGTCTTTTGCCGCATATAAAAATACGGCATCAAGTGCCAATATAATGATGGCCAATACGAGTAAATCTTGAACACACATCTATATAATACACGGCGGATAAATTATTTCTCCGGCCTATCTGTCGCCGCACTCCGGTCCATGAAATAATCCGTAATAAATGTCTTATCTAATAAATCATCTAAATATTTATACCCAGACACTGACTCAGACCCTGACCCTGACCCAGACCTAGCAGGAGCATCGTCGGGTTTGCGCATCTTATCCAATATCATAAATTTCATTATTGTCTTTGTAATATATATATATATATAATAATATGTTCGGAGGAACGAAACAGAGCAAGAGACGTAAGCGTAATAACAAGCAAACCAAAAGTAAAGAAACCCAAAAAGTTAAAAAACCAGTCGGTACCGCCACCACCGCCACCACCGCCACCATTAGCGCCCCCGAAATAGAAACTCATCGATTTATATCAAGCATAACATTTGATGGCAAAACTCTGACAACTCAAACCCAACAAGATGACGAACCGGTGATTTGGCACAGATATACCAAAGAACAACTTGCACGAGAGATTCCGATCGGCAACGAGCTGGTGGAAAAGTATTTAGATGGTAAGATGCCGAAAGAATTACAAGCACATCAAGAACATCACCGCCGCCCGGTGTTTAGAAATGTATTGGTAAGTCCCGCCGATTTAGGATTATTACCACCTAGAGAATTAGATCGGCCTATCGCAAAAATGAGTCGCAGACGACAACCACGAAGACACCATCGCATACACGACAACGACAACAACGAAGTAAAAATGCTCGTGAATAAACAAAAACATATATTTGATTTACCATAAATATCACGCGTGAATTGGCATCATTTATTTTTGGTAGTTATTATATATCACGCATCAAGTAAAGCGTAATATATAAGAAAGAAGCAACCGATGGCAAACAACGGCAATAATAACAATTGGAAAAGAATCGGTGGATTTTCGCGAACTGGAACCCAAAACTATGTCCGAACAACAGACGCCGCGATGGGCGGCACTACATTCGGCGGTTCAACCGACATATCATACAATACCGGCAATACGACGTTCCGTATCGGCAATAATGCGGGTGTAATCTTCATCAACGGAGATATTGATATGTCAGGCGGACCGAATGTAGCAGCACCGATTAATCGTGTCCGAAATGTCCGCGACCCCGTCGCCGACCAAGATGTCGCAACCAAATATTATGTGGATCGAACAGTTCAAGGAATTCAATTACAGCAGCAACAAATTGGGCCAACCGGCCCGGGAGGACCACCGGGAATTGGATACGCAGGCGACCCAGGTTCTGTCGGAGATACTGGTCCAACCGGCGTAACTGGACCAATTGGCCCAACGGGTAGTTCTATCGACGTAATTGGACCTACCGGCGCGAATGGCGCAACAGGTTCAACCGGAATCAGCGGTCCTCCTGGAACAACAGGACCGGCGGGTCCAGCAGGCATAACGGGCCAACAAGGTTCACCCGGCGCTCAGGGAATCCAAGGATCAAACGGCACGATTTTATGGCTCAACCCCGATGGTAATTCCGTATCGAATGAACTTATTATAGATTCATACATGCTTTCACAGACACCGATTCAAAGCACGATGCGAACGGTGGGTCCAATCTCCGTGAGTGCGACATACGGTAATATAAATAAAACGATTCCTGTTTCACGCTTTTATAATACAGCATCAGAAATATCCACCTTAGCGGTGATTCCGAGTGGTGTATGGGTTCTCAATATATACGCAGCGGTTCCTTCTAACTCCGACGCGAATCAAGTCTCGCTGTATGCGGCAGTTTTCATGATTACCGGAACCCAAGATCAGCCATCACCGGACAGTTTAATCATCGAAACCAAAGAAGGCGGTGACGCGACATATTATCCGCCACGCGCGGCATATCTACCTCAGCATATTAAATATATCGGGCGAAGCTGGGATGTAGCAAATACTGGTAATCTCTTCAATAGAACAACCGACACAGCAACTGGCGCAATCATAATAAACACCGCAAAGACTTTATACAAAATTCAAATCCCAGTTGATTTTACAACGCTGAAAGACGCAAGTGGCAACGCGAATAATGTGTATGTTCAGCTTCAAATTTATGCGAGAAACACAGGTTTTGCTAATCAATCTGCGAATGTATTATTGTATTATCAAACAAATCTCGCAACTTCTGAGACAACGTATTCATATCTTCAGACCACATTTGGTGCGGTAGGAAAGGAAGGACCGCAAGGTAAAATCGGCCCTACCGGACCAGCGGGGGCAAATGGTTCTATCGGACCAGAGGGCCCAAAGGGACCAACCGGTCCTCAAGGTCCGACAGGCTCAACCGGCGCAAAAGGTCCGATGGGCATTCAAGGCCCGACTGGTTTACAAGGTCCCATCGGAAATGCGAATTCATTTGGACCGCAATTCTCTGTTCAATACCGAGCCAATACTGCGCAAGGCGGAGACACCGACCCCAGCGGCAGTTTCGGCGGAACGCGGAATTTTCGGTATGAAACCGCGGGATATACCACCAACATACCCGACGCAATTATGGGAACTGTTGTGATGAATGACCTCGCATGCCGGTCAGTCCATTCATCCTTTTACGTGGAAGACCCATCAGTTAGTGCCCCCGCCACACGCCCGCGCACATTCGTGAAAGGCGGCGAATTCAGCGGGAGTTACGTCGTTGTTGCGTCCGGAAAAGACACCGTAGGCGGAGGAACGGCGAATTCGCCGGCAACCATCGGAGATATCACCCACGGGATTAAGATTGTTCATCGCATGGATGATAACCCACCGACCATGAACATCAATCTACACCATAATGATAAAAATTCTGGAAGGGTGGGAATGAAGTTTGACCTCACAAACGGAAATATTTCTGCCGCATCAGAACGGTTCTGTATTGTGAATTCGAGTGGCGCAGCGGGTATAGGCGGGATGACGGCAGGCGAAGTCGATGCGGTGGAGCAAAGCGGTCTGAATCGGATGCTTCATGTGGGCGGCAACGTCATGGTGGGCACACACCCTGGAACAAACCCGTCGAAAACGGCGTCATCTGCGATGGTGATGTTGAATCAAGCAACCACTGCGGCGACATCGACGACATATCCGGGAATATATCATCGCGGCGTTCAAGGCACCACGGCAACCGCACTCAATCTAAAGGACTCATCTGGCGGTTTAGCATTAACAGCACCGAATTTCATCACGTTTCAGACGGGAATAAGTAATCCACAAAGCAACTCGATTGTAATCGATCCGTCAGGTAATGTATCGGTGTTGGGACGTACAAATTTAAATGGTGCGGTCAGTATCGGAAAAAATTTTGGGGATACATCGTTACATGGAACACAATTCGTAAAATCGATACTTGATATTAGTGGAACAACCCACTTGACTAGTCCGGTTTCGTCATATACAGACAATCCTCGTCTTAAATTAATATCAAAAGCATTAAACCCCCTATTAGGTCTTCCTACACTTTCAGAAAGTACAAATGAACTTAGTGGTGTAAATGAAACAGCTGACACGGGGTTTCTTCGTTTATCGGCACAAACCGCCGCAAATAGTTGTATTGAACTGGTTGGAAACAATACGTCATCAACAAGTTCAGGTTATAATAATTCGATACGATTTAATACAGGAAATACTGAGCGTATGATTATAAACGGAAGTGGAAATGTAGGTATTGGTACGAACACACCGGGGGTGAAGTTGGATATCACGGGGGATGCCCGCGTGAATTCAGGTGCAACAACGAACAAAGCACTGACGACGACGGGACGGATAGGAATTAACCAAGCGTCGCCGACGACCGCGCTGGATATCACGGGGGATGCCCGCGTGAATTCAGGTGCAACAACGAGCACGGCACTGACGACGACGGGTCGGATAGGAATTAACCAAGCCACGCCGACGACCGCGCTGGATATCACGGGGGATGCCCGCGTGAATTCAGGTGCAACAACGAGCACGGCACTGACGACGACGGGGCGGGTAGGGATTAACCAAGCGTCGCCGACGGTTCCACTCGATGTATCGGGTGCGGCCAGAATATCAGGAGAGTTGGATATGAATAATAACGGCAAAATCGTTCAATTACTTAATCCTACGAACAACCAAGATGCTGCTACCAAATCTTATGTGGATACGCAATTGGGAAGTAGCGGAACGCAGGAGAATAGACCGACGGTTCAAAGGGATGACACTACAAATGCTACACGTTATCTTACATTTATTTCTAGTTCCGATATACCAGCCGACGGTTCATCCAAAAGAGCATTAATGAGAACTGATGCCGACCTCTATTATAACCCGCATGTGAATACTTTGTATGCGGGGACGTTTAGTGGGAGTTTGACTGGGAATGCGACGAGTGCGACGACTGCGGTGGCGGCGGCGGTGGCGGGGACAGCGGCGAGTGCGGAGAATATAAGTAAAAGTAGCCATTCTACCTTTACAGTTAATGGCGCAGAACGTATGCGTATTACAAGTGCTGGTCGAATCGGAATCGGGACAACTTCTCCAACTGCGCGTCTTCATGTTACTGGCTCCGACAGTATTGGTTCCGGCACACACGCAGTTTGGTCATATCAATATTTTTTTCCAGGCCAAACTCCTTCATTTTATGCCGGTATCGGTAGCTATAATCCTGGTACTGGGGATTGGAATCTGAATGCTAGTATTTTTGCTACTGATTATATTGTTTCTGATAGCGGATTCGGTATTTATTCAGATATTCGTATCAAAAGAGATATTGTTGACATAATTGATGATGAATCATTAATACAACTTCGCAAATTAGAACCAAAAAAATTTACATTACTCTCGAAAGATATTTTTAGAAATAGAATTGAAAATAAATATGGGTTTATTGCTCAGGATGTTGAAAAGGTTATTCCTTATTCAGTTTTAAGAACGAAAGAAATCATTCCAAACTTTATGGTTTATGTTAAATTAAGTAAATACAACGGCACCGAATATATAAATCAAACAGAACGACTTTTAGATTCTTCTAACAATGTGACGTATTATATTCTTGAGTACGCGTCATTAACACATGAAACATATGATGTGAATTATAAATTTAATTTTACAGGAAATCACGATAGTTCTGGTAATGAATACAAAACAATTACACAAGCAGTTGCTTCGGACTCATCAGGTAATCAAATATTTAAAATTTTATTATACAGTAAAACATATAAATCATACGAAGTATTTACTAAAAAAATAATAAGTGATAAAACAATATTAATTTATTCAGATAAATCACTTGATGAAGATATATACATAATAGCCGGTCAAGAAGTTGATGATTTTAGAGTATTAGATAAAGACCCCATATTAACAATCAATACCGCCGCCCTCCAAGAAGTCGACCGCCAACAGCAGGCGGATAAGGCACGGATTGCGGAATTGGAAGCCACCGTCTCTACCCAGCAATCTCTTATCAACGACATTCTCGAGAGATTGAAGACGCTGGAAAAGGCGTGAAATCGTCGATACGAGAGATTTATGAAACACGCATAATATAGGCGAGGACGTAATGTTGAGGAATGCGTTCATTTGTACCGCTAACACCTTCGCTATTAATCGTTAGTGAAGTTCCATCCGTATGGCCGGCGCCGGCAGGCCAGGAACGGATTCCTGTTTTGTGTATATTCGCGGGGTTCCCCGCAGACCAAGTCACTCCGTGGCTATGACTAACAACAACCGCATGAGGCGAACCTCCTGTTGTGTTTATTTGAGCCCAATAGTTTAATGGACCCGAGTTGAGATACTCTCCATTTAGTTGTCTGTTCATACACATAACAAATCTCCCTCTCAAATCCGGCGTCGTTATAGAACCATATGTCGAACCATCACAGAATTTCCAATTCGTAGGAAGTGAAGAATTACTTCCACTCCACATAATAATCCCTCCTATCGGAATCGATGTATCTACATACCCTTTATTTGCCGCGTCGTTCGTGTTTGTGGGTGTTGGAACGTTCTTGAATTTGGTATCCACATAAGATTTGGTAGCAGCATCTTGGTTGTTCGTAGGATTAAGTAATTGAACGATTTTGCCGTTATTATTCATATCCAACTCTCCTGAGATTCTCTGCCACGGGGGTTCCGCCCCCCTGCGACGGAGCTACGCTCTATTAGGGAGAGGGGTTTCGCCGTAAATATTCACCGAAGGTAAAAATAGACGGCGGATTTACCCCTCCCTCCGCTATTCAGAACCCAATATTTGCTCCAATTTCGGACAACGCGCGAGGGCGGCGGAATATAAAAAAAAATACCACCACCACCCTCCCTCCAATCCCATCCTCCATCCCCCCCCCATCCCTACCGCGCAACCCCCCTCCCCCCCTCCCCCCCACTAATAGAACGTAGTTCCCGCCGTAGGGGGGCGGAACCCCCGCGGAACCCCCCTCACAACCGCCACGCTTTCATATCCTTCCACAATTTCGCCCGCACCTTCGTGACTATCGCCTCATCCGACAAAGCACCGCCCATCATTTTATCCGCATATTTATTGTAAAGCGTAGCGAAATCCTCCGACAATAACGGCGTGGTAGGTTCGACATCTTCCTCGATATCAGCGTCGGCATCCGTCACCCCCCCTGGCGTCGAATACAACCCGTCACATGACGCCATGGCCGGTGAGCACTGATACGACCAACCACTACCGCCACCGCCACCACCCCCCACCGACATCATCTGTTTATAAGACGAAGCCGCATTCTGCCTCTGTTTCGTCATTTCACGCTGAGCTTCCCAGTTCTCATCCTGCCATTTCTTGAACTCTTTGAATAACAGTTTATGAAATGTCCGCACCATCAACTGAAATTCGCATGGTTCCATCGAACGCCACCTCCGCGTTGGGGGGTCTTGTCCAATTTCCGCCGCCGCCCCCGCCGACGCTGTCACCACCCCAAACGCCGTATCATAGATATAAAACCCGCCCTGTTTAATATCCGCCAGTTTGAAAGGGATGAGATGGGACCTTCCAGATTCGGCGGTATGACCCGATAATACACGAAGGATTGCGGCGGTGATTCCGCCAATCAGGTCTTCATGAAATACGACGTTCAAGTCGGCACGGGTCATTGCGTCGAGTGTGGCGACCCATTCCGCGAAACTGGGTCGTGCTTCCGCGAGTTCGGGATGTTCCGCGTCTTCTTCATTTAGAATGACTTCCATATTCTGGCGTTTCTGGCGAGTGATCGAGGTGAAATCAAGGCCTGCCGCGCCACCACCGCCCGCACCACCCACACCCCCCACCGCCGAAGCAGCAGCACCAACCCGCCGTCCAACCATCTTCGCCCACTGCTTCATTACATCCAATTCATCTTTCACCTTATTATATTTCGCCGCGAGTTCCTGTATCAATATAAACATTTCGCGCGGAGTGGGCATGAGAGGGTCCGCATCGGCAGCAGCACCTTGACTGACAAGGTGTGTTGCGCCGCCACTGCTGCCTCGACGTATCTCCGCGAGAGTTCGGCAAAATAAGGCATGACGGTCCAACGTGGTTTTATTGGGGAACTCAGCGCGACAATTATCACATTCGTATCCGCTGCCATTGCTTCCATCACTTCCGGTATGTGTTTCGTGTGAGTGATTATTATTATTCATTACAACAAGTTTCATCCGTTTCATCTCAACCAGTCGCAGTTTTATATTTCAATTTATTCTAATCTTATAATCTTATAATCTTATAATATTATATATCTTTTTATCACCAAGTGTCACCATGCCCCAATTATTCCCAAACTGTCCTACTTGTAAATTCCAAGTCCCACTTAAAGACCGTAGTATTAATACAACTATCCCAGCCAGTGATGTCGCAGCCGCAGCAATATCCACACAACAGAAAATATGGAACACTGTTCGCGTCCCTGCGAGTGAATACACGATGAATCGTGCGGCATTACACGTCTATACCGCTCCGACACTCCCCATCAAAGTAAATTGGAACCAGTCGAGTGACCGTGCCGTCGCAGGTATCGTTCATGCGGATGTTCCAACACACGCGAGTTCAACCCGTCATAGTATTACACGTTGCCGCCCTGGTTCAACATCTGCTCCTGGTGCGGGTGTGGATGTCAAGCACGGGTCATATGACCGGTATTTAGCCCGTTTGAAGGGCCGGTCGGTTCTTCGCACACAAGCCCCCGCCAAAGCCGCCGCCGTGCCCCTCGAAGGCAACAAGACGCGTAACTTCGGTATCGCGTATTACAATAAATGCTTATGCTAATTCGAATAGAATTGAATAGAATTATACACTTTATTGTAATATCATGAAAACCACATGAATACACGATTTTTGTTTGTAATTGAATGGATATTTGGTATCATGACAATGACAACGATAATAACAACGACAACAGATGCTGCGAAAATAGTAGTAACATCAAGAAACCACCCATCACCACCCCCGCCGAATTCGTGGTTTCGAGAGAAATACCTTGTAGCATCATACGAAATATATCATGACTATATGTTATATCGGTATGTATGGGATGATAACGACATAGATAAGTGTCCCGATATATATAACGGTGCTTCATTATATGCGATAACCGGTCGTCACATCTATCAAATCAAACGCACATGTCCATTTATTTATGTATTACCAAAATTCGCCGAGACCGAGACCATCACCCCTATACCAATACCAATACCAATACCAATACCCGATTTACGTATTGTATATTTGATGCTAGTGGATGCTCTTCAAAGACTATTCCAAATTTCATGTTATATATTTGAAATCGTAATGAATATATTATCAATCGTACTTGCGGCATGTTTCACCCTATTTATGATTATTCTATTGTTTTGCCAGTATTGAATAATAATAAATAAAATAACACAATATTATAAGATTATAAGAACACAATGACGCGACGAAGTCTTTTTTTTACAACGATGGCAAATCATCGCCCGGTTATTTATTCTAAGGCGGGCGAAACCGAACTCAATAATATCGAACCACCACGACAATTTCAACCAACTCAGGCGAGAGATCCGACGAATACAAACCAGAACCCGAATATTCCTCCTCCGCAAAAAACGTTAAGCCAACTTCTTGCTCGTTCAACACAACCTATTTTTTCCGTTTCAGCGATGTTTCGTATGAATCCGGGGGGTGGCGGATGTGGGGCATGTGGGCATTAAATGGGGGCGTTGCGCCGCCAGCCACGCTACTCGTTGCTTCGCAACTCGGGGGGGCTTCGCCCCTGTGGCCGACCCTCGTTTTTATGGAATTATTTATGTGACGATAACGAGAGCATAAATAATTTACAGGCGGTGATTATTGACACGGCAAGGATCGCGCACCGGGGCGAAGCCCCTCCCCCCACCCCCGCGAATTTCCCGGAACGAGCGCATCGCGCGAGTGGAGGGGAATGAGCAGCGTGGCTGGCGGCGCAAACTCCGCTTCGCTTCGTTAAGCATACACACATTCAAACATCAACTCCATCGACCAATCCATATAATTCAAATTGATGATACGTCCATACTCATCATAGAGCGTAACCCGCATCTTCTGAATATCAACTGGCCCAAAATAATTCCTACTTCGGTCCAATTCCGTAGAATACCCCTCCTGCTGTGCGTAATGAAACACCGTCACGTCCTGCGCCAAATCCGCGACATTAATCCGCGTGATAATATTCGGCGCCATCACCGAACTCGCAAACGCCGCCGTAAAATAATTATTCGAACTATTCACGAAATCGTCGATGCTCACATAAATATACCGCGTACCTTGGACGTTACATATACTCTCCGAGAGAATCGAATTCGTGAATCCATTCACCGTCCCTGAACTATACAATCCATTTAGACCATTCATGGCACGAAACCCGAGCATCCAACCCAACGTTATCTGAAACGGTTGGGGGTTCTCACTCACCGATAATACGGTCCCCTGATTCGTCGTATTAAAGTGGATTTTAAAGGGAGTCGGTGTTGGAACCAATATAGAGGAAGGGTCCTGAAAAAACCGCGCCTTCCCTGTAATCGGATTCACCTCGAAACGCAGGTTAAGTTTTCCAGCGGTCGCGACACCCGCCTCCGTCGCCGCCAATCGCGCGTTGATTTCCGTCTCCAATCGCGCTGCCTTCGTCTTATCCGAGAGACCGATGTCATAATTCCCATCCGAGAGAGTAATCACAGCAGATGACGCATCGACGACAGTCCCCCAATTCCACGTCACTTTAAAGAAATGATTACCGAGATCCGAACTGATCGCATAAAACGACATAGGAATCTCGATGGACGCCAGACGCATACTCACCGCACGCTCTACTTTCGTCGGCAAATGAATCTGGAGGTCGGTGCTTTTCGTCGTATAATAATTGGGACGGAATCGCGTATCGATATTTACGGCACGCTTAATGGTATTCACTTTGAGAGGGTTTATGATACCAGGCGGCGCACCATTATCGTCTAAGTTGATTCCGGTCTTCGATGAAGGATCGTAATTTTTAATACCATCACGTGCAGGATTATTGATGATGAAGTGGCCGTTGTCGCCGCTGAGTGTGTTTTGCGGAAGAGTGTTGATGGGCTTTCCGCTTCCGATGGGCTGAAGATGCTGGACAATACGCGCGAGAGCTTGGTCAAGAAACGCATGCATATTCGCACGCGTCGCTGCATTCACGGTCGGGTCGCGGTCCATCGCGGCACACATCGATTTCTTTTTATGAACGACATCTTGGATATCGTAGTTTTTAGTAGGAAGTGTAAAGAAGGCTTCTAAATCCGCGATACGGTATTCGTCGATATTGAGATTGATGTAATTCATGGCACCGGGGGGGTAATCAGCAACACCGAGATCTGTCGCAGTCGTCGTCGTCGTTGTCGCATTAGGTATGCCTGGCACTACACCAGGCGTGCTTGTTGGCCTTGTTTGGATAGGTTGCGGAAACGACGTAAATGAACCATGATTCGAATAGAACGACATCGATATTTACTATATACAAGTATTTTTATGTCACAGCGAAAGTTTGTTTCGTTTTGATATTGTAATAAAAATGTTTTTATTATATATATTTGCCACGGAAGGATATGGATGTCAATAGTCGTGATCCTTCACAAAATATAATACCATTTCGCATTAAGGGTGTGGATGTCGCCCGGTTCGATACCGCAGGGAATCTAGGGATTGGAACGACTACTCCTACCACGAAATTGGATGTTGCTGGCGCTGTCCAGATTGTTGGCAGTCTCAATATCGTCAATAGCAATAGCAGCGGGAATGAATCCGGAATTACATTAAATGGTGTAGCATTTCAAAGCAATACGAATAGCGCGGTAGTCGTGAATATGGATTCGCAACCCGCGCCGGCCACAGCGCTGAACAAGCAGAAAAAACAGAGCATTCCTCTGTCGGTGGCGAGCACACTCTCAACGAGTGACGTCGTTGCTAAAATGAGCGGGGTGAGTGTGGGGAAGTCGCAGACCTATGGATTGGGGCCGGCGCAAATGGCGAGTTACGGGAATATTGTGGTTGCGGTGGGAGAGGGGACGAATAGTATCGCGTATTCACTGACGAACCCGCCGACGGCGGCGAGCTGGGTGGGAATTCCGAATAGCTCGAATACATTCACGACACGAGGACGCAATATTGCTTACGCGAATGGAACGTGGGTGGCGGTGGGAGAGGGGACAAATGCGATTGCATATTCTACGATGACACCGCCTGTCGCGTCGAGTTGGGTGGGAATCCCGACGGGGACGAGCATCAACGGGGTAGTAAACACATTCAATAGTACTAGTTATGATATCGCCTACGGAAATGGTGCTTGGGTCGTAGTAGGGACGGCAACAAACAGTATCGCGTATTCTCTCGTCAATCCACCAACTGCTGAATCGTGGGTGGGTATAACAATCGGAAGCGGCAGCTTTTCAAGCGGGGGCTGGGCAATTGCTTTTGGAAATGGAACTTGGGTAGCAGTAGGACAAGGAACCAACGTAATCGCGTATTCTACACGAACACCGCCTACGTCTGACAGTTGGATAGTGGTTCCTTTGAATAGTTCTAATGACGCAGGGGTTGTGAATACAAGTTCAAATATGTTGATCAATGTAACATTCGCCAATGGCGTCTGGTTGGCCGCAGGAAATGGCACGAATACGCTTTGTTATTCCGTGGAAAATCCGCCCATCGCAGGTAGTTGGATGCCGATTACAAGCTCTATCGTGTTTGGAAGTTGGGGTCGGTCTCTCGCATACGGCAATGGAACTTGGGTGGCGTGCGGAGAGTCGGGGTCATTGTTCGCATACTCTACATCCCGCATTCCCCACAGCAGTAGTTGGGTGTCAATGAAAGGCCCCACACCGTCATCATCCGGTCAAGAAATCCACCACATCACCTTCAACGCCGCCACGAATACGTGGTATTTCACCGGTGATATCGGGACAAACTGTATGTTTTATTCTACAGTGACACCACCCGTTCCCGCATCGTGGATAGGTGTCCCGCGCAGCGCGGGGACATTTACGACGCAAGCCTTCGGCGCTGCCGGCATTACCACACCCGCATTCACCTCCCCCATCAACGTCGCGCGACTGGATAATAAAGTGAGCTTCCCGGCGAATCGGATGCTCGCGGTGGGTGGCGGCAGCGACGTCATCGCACGGTCAGCAAATACACCTTCACCCGCTGTCAGCGGCACGATTTCGTATTCGGATGATGATGGTGCGACATGGGCGATGGTGCCGGGTGGTTCCACAAATTCGATGTTTTCGTCCGATGCCGACATCTCCGCCAACGTGTCATTCGGGGTCGGCGGGTCGCGCGGTGCGAATGCGGTGGCGTGGAATGGCGAAAAATGGGTGGCTGCGGGGAATGGACGCACACACTCGCTGGCATTTTCAGATGATGGCGGTATGACATGGTCAGGCGTGACTGGCAAATCCATCTTTTCGGTGGAAGCACGTGATGTCGCGTGGAATGGACAGATGTGGGTGGCGGTAGGTCGCGGTGTGTCATTTTCGACGGCGTATTCGTATGATGGTGTGACCTGGATGGGACCGATAGATGCGTCGGGTGCGCCGATCAATGTCTTTTCGTCGGATATCTCAGGCCCGAGCGCCGCCATGAGCGATATTACGGGCGGTGGCAACCACGTGATTTGGACAGGGAAAATATGGGTTGCGACAGGAACACGCACACTCATCACGGGGTCATCGCCTGCGGCGTATTACACGATTGCGTATTCAACAGACGGAAAGTCATGGACGGGAGTGCCGGATAGTGGAGCGACAAGCACGGGGTTCGATATGTATGCTCACGGAGTTGCGTGGAATGGGCGGAACTTCGTGGCGACGGGGCGCGGAACGGTGAATACACTCGTGACTTTTACGGATGTCATGGCATCAACAACGGCGGGTGCGGCGGGTGCGGCGGCGGCTGTGACTGCGTCATGGCAAGGACTGGGGAATACAGTTTTCTCGGTATGGGGGCGCGGGATTACATGGGGTGCGAGACGGTGGATGGCGACGGGAAGCGGAACGAATACGGTAGCATACTCGACCAACGGGCGGAACTGGCAAGGATGCGGTGCGAATGTATTTAAGCCCCTCCGGCGGTTTATGGCGATGGGTGATACGCCGTTATACACAACGGTATCGAGCGGCCAACCTCAGCGCGGTGTCGCATTCTCGTATTCGGATGATGGTGTTACGTGGGATGCACCGGTGGTGAATCAGGTGGTTGAGTTCAGTCAGCCGTTGGGAGGCACATCGGACGCAACACGTTCCGTCGTCTTCACCAACAACATTCTCCTCACCAACGCCATCTCCGACACTGCGTCCGCACATACGGGTCTGATGTTTTCCGCCGATGGCGGTGCTTCGTGGGCACGTGTGCCTGGAACGAGCGATACCGAAGCCAACGGCGGAACAGGTATGACCGTCGCCAATAATGGAAGTCAATCTCTTGCGATGAATACGACACGAACCCGATTCTTGGTGGGCGGAGGCAACAGCACAAGCACGACCCAGAGAGTCTATTTTTCCAACGACGGATTCAATTGGCGGAACAGCGTGAGCAGTCTAAATTCTAGCCAAATGGCGTGGGTGTGGGCGTCCTTGTGGGTCGGTGGTAGCTATAACCGTTGGCTCGTGGGAGGCAGTGATGCCGGCAATAATGCCAACGGACGGATTATGCGTTCAGGAGATGCGGATGCCGTGGCAGCGTGGGTTGCCGCATCGCCAGCAACCTATACATCTACTATCGTGTGCTGCTTCGCAGCAAATACAGACTTTTCGGTGATTCTGGCCGGCGCGTTATCCGGAAATGTAATCTACCGTTCCGTCGATGGTGGTGCGAATTGGACCACAGTAAGTATCAGCGGAACACCAACTGGAAGTGTTCGGTCTATCGCATTCTCGCCATCTCTCGGACGATGGGTGGCGGTGGGCGGCGGTGCCGGTGCCGCGAATACAATACTCTACTCCACCGACGCAACCGGCACCGCGTGGATTGCGCCACCTCTACAAGCCAAATCCGCCGCTACCGCAATCTTCAAGAACGGCAGTGAAGCAACGCGCGTGATTTGGGATGCCGTCGGTGGTCGGTTCTTGGTCGGTGGATGGAATGGCGCAGCATCAACGGCCGCGCTTACAAACGTGTTTGGATTAGACATATCAAACAACAACCCCGGCTACACAATGGCGTATTCAGCGGATGGTATCAACTGGACACCTGTGACAGTCCAATCAAGCGACGCAGGTTCGTCGGTCTTCGGTCCTTTCCTCACCCGTTGCCGCGACATCATGGCCTTAGATACTGCCGGCGATTTTACACCCGTCAATACGGGTTATTCCGTGACGTGGAACTCTTATGCCAACCGTTTCGTCGCTACTGGCAACGGCACATGCCCGGTCGTATATTCCAACGATGGCGGTGTGACATGGACGCCCGCCAATCAACAACCGCCTCAACAAGCCATCGCTGTCGCAGGTGGTGCGAGTACCGCCGCCTCAACTACGTCTGTATCCCCAATTACATACACTATTGACGGTAAAACGTGGTTTCAGGGGTTGGGTGCGAAAGAAATCTTCGGAACAGGTGCGGTGAATGCGGTGGAATATGGCCAAACCAGCACTGCTATATCCCCCCTCAACGGGCGCATCTGGGTCGCAGGTGGAGCTCATACCAGCGGAACTAGTTGTCTCGCATTCTCTCAGAATGGTATTCGATGGACCGCCATCACCGGCGCAACAACGATGATGACGAATGTGCGGACGATTATCTATGCTCCCGCTGAACAACTCGTCGGCAACGCCGGAGCCGCCAACAACGCTGTCATCACGGCGACATTCGGTGTCGGAAATGGAGTATGGGTTGCCGGTGGTGATACCACGAACTCTCTCATCTTTTCCTATGATGGAATTAGTTGGAGCGAAGTCCCGAACTCTCTCACGATTCTTTCCCGATGTAACGCCATCGCATTCGGGAATGGATTATTCGTGGCGGGAGGTATCGCGTCATCCTCAGGAACAACCGCCGTCGATGCCACCGCGAATATCTTCTATTCCACCGATGGTATCGTATGGCGTCCTGTGCGAAATTCCGTCTCGCGAATCAGCGTAGGCGCAAGCATCAGCAGTATCGCATATGGCCGTGATGAAAATAGCCGCGGACTCTGGGTTGCTGGTGTCACCTCGCTATCGCCATCGTTGTCCATTTCGGTTTTTTACTCCTACAACGGCATGGATTGGGCGGGTGTGAGCAACAGCGGAAGCACAGTAAGTTCGCTGGGTGTCACAAGTATCGCTTATGGTCTCAGCACAACCACCGGGCGCGGTCTTTGGGTCGCGGGTGTGAATCGTTCGACCGCCGATGGAAATGCGTTCGTGTTTTCAACGACCGGCCGTGATGGATGGACACCAGTGTCGAATACCAAGTCTGGTTTGTTTGATGTCTCGGGCGGTGGACCCACCAGCGTAAGCTACTTCAACGGTGTTTGGTATGCGACAGGTTCATCCGCGGGTATCAGCACCGGTCGCACCCTCGCCTACTCATACGACGGAAGCGGTGGGTGGTTCGGCGTGTATCCAACCACGAATATCTACGGCGCAAGTCTGACAACATTTAGTCTTACAGATATGCGTTGTGTGGCAACGACGAATGACTATATTTTGCCCTCAACCGCGTCGGCCGGGTCATCGGTTTCATCCGGCACAGCAGCAGCATCGTTTCGTCCTGCGGCGATGAATACCGTTCGCAGCATCGGATGGACTGCTGGTGTGGGTTCAGCGTATCTCCAGCATCCGACAATTATGGTCGGCGGCAGTGGCAGCGGCAACTTCGCACTATCTGCCGACGGAGGCCGAACATGGGGGTCAAGCACAACAACCGTAGCACGAAGCGCATTCCGCGGAGGAGTATGTAATGACCTCTTCTGGAATGGTTCAACATGGGTGGCGGTCGGACACGACGCCGTGAGCGGAGCCAAAGTCGCGACATCGAAAGACGGTATTACCTGGACACAAATCCCAGGCACGAATATTCCCATTACGGGTATGCTGAATACGATTGCGTGGAACGGCAGTATGTGGATGGTGGGCGGTGATGGGTCGCCTATCAACGACGCAAATACCGCATCATTCGCTTGGTCGTCAAATCTCACTTCATGGAACGCTATCGCGAATACAGACATCAGCTTGACGGTCGTAAAACGCATCGCATGGAATGGAATGTATTGGGTCGCGGTGGGTCAGGGTGTCGGTGTTGGCGCAAACGCCACGACAATCATGTATTCCAAAAACCGTAATGGTCTCGTATGGGAAGATACATTCACGGCAGCATCCAGCGGCACGACGAAAACCTCCGCAATCACGACAGTCGTAAATGACGTTGTGTGGGGCGGCGGACGATGGGTGGCAGTAGGCGGCGGATATTCGGTGGCGGATGGAAGCGGAGTCAGTATTCTTTATTCGGTGGATACTGCGGCAGATTACGCGGTGAGCGGCCGTCGTTGGGTCGGTGTCGCGGCATCTGCGCATTTATTCCCCTATGGTGCGAATTCCGTCGCATGGAACGGTAAACGGTTCATCGCAACTGGGCCAGCGGCGGCGTCATGTTCCACCGGCAATATTATCGCGTGGTCGGCGGATGGAATTTCATGGAATGCTTATTCAACCGCAAAAACAGTCGCACCGGGACAGAGATGGGTGGCGGTGGGAAGCGGGTCTCGCGCGTGCATCGCAACATCAGCAGATGGCCGTGTTTGGACGGATGTCGCCAACTCGGCCTCGCTGTTTTCGGATATCAGCGGTGCCAGCACCACACTCGTTAATACGATGAAGACAGGTGCTCGCGCGGTGGGTTGGAATGGAAGCAGCCTCATCGTGGGAGGCGCCAGGTCGGCAACAACCGCGACTCCCGCGTCACAAGCCACCGCCACATCGACGATCGGACGCACTACCATACCCGTTTGTGCGTTTATCGGAAGCGGCAACGGCGTGATGGGCGGCGGAACAACCAATACGTGGGACGTGCCCTTCTTACATGGTGCTTATACCCGCGTGAGCAGCAGCGTCTTCATCACGCATATGGATGTGAATATTCGCGAAGCCAACGACCCATGGGCGAATATGTGGTTGAATACATATACCGACCTCTCGGCGACACAATTATTCCAAGTGACACCAGAGATGCATACATTCAGTTCCGCATTGAAATGGAACGGATGGTCGTGGGTGGCGAATTTCGGACTGACGACATTCAACCCTCTGACCAGAGAGCAATATGGGTCGATTTGGTACTGCACGGACCCACTTGCGCGTGTCGGGTGGTCTGTGGCATCGAATTCGGTCACACCGCGCATCCTCATCGGACAAGGTGGCTATGCCGCGTTGGAATGGAACGGCGTTGCATGGTTGGCGTGTGGTTATGACCCCAATAACAATAATCTGATTTATACGACGGATAAATATGGCGCGGTGGGATGGACTACGGTGTCAGGGATTGTCAGCGGAGCAGGTTCAGCGTCATTTCAGCCGGTTTGTATCGCATCGAGCCAGCGGTTCTGGGTGGTCGGCGGGTCACAAGGCACGACGTCGGCGATGTATTTCACAAGCGACAGGACAGGAGCGACGGGATGGCGTGCGATTGCCGCGACGGGTGGCTCGGTGCTTCCCGGTATTCGTATCAGTTCGGTGGGTTACAACGGGACGGCGTGGATTTGCTGCGGTGGCGGCACCGACGGAACAGGATCGCCGGCAAGCAGTATTTCGTGGCGCGCACATACCGATGCCACCGGAACGGCGGACGACCTTGCGACCGGATGGGCGACGGCGACGATTTCAGGGACAAGCGGCGGTATTCCGCGTTACCTATCAAATGGAAGTTCGATAATATATAACGCGGGGGCGGCATCGCCAAGGTGGGTCGTTGTAGGCGACGCATCAATGAATGTCGCTGCTGACCAAATCGCTTATACCGCCACAGTGAATGGTTCGACAGAATGGAAGGTCGCGGCAGGAACGTTGTCGAATGCGGTGTTTAGACACTTGACCGGAATCGCATGGACCGGTTATTCATGGATTGCGACATCTGCGTCGGGTTCGGCGCCGCCCGGTCGTATTTTGAGCACGATGGATGTTACAGCCGCAACAGGTTGGAATACAAGTCCGACACAGTCGATTTACTCGCCAACCTTGAATACGAATGCGGTCACGTTTGCGAATATCCCGATTTCGTTATTGACGACGGGAATGCCGACGAGCACGGGAGCTGGTGCGGGGACGGGGGCGATGTGGCGTGCGGGGACGGGTCGCGCACAGGGATTGCTGCCGGGTGGCGGCACGGAAACCACGTCGGTGATTGTGCGGTCGAGCAACGGCGCGGAGGGGGCCTCGTGGTCGCAGGTGTATTCACGGAATTTCTTGATTGCGGTGGGTGGTGGCGTGATTCGCGATGCGAGCGGCGGCGGTGGAACGAACCGGATGGCGTATTCGTATGATGGCGGGTTGTCATGGACGACCAATAATACCGCGGTGCTGACGAATGCGGCAGGTTCAAGCATAGGAAGCATCCGCACCGTGAAATATGGCAACGGAATATGGGTGGCGGGTGGAGATGCGTCGGGAAGCAGCGTGAGCGGCAACAATTGCTTGGCGTGGTCGCGTGATGGCGTGAATTGGACGGGGGCGGGCGGGACACAAATCTTCGGAAGCGCGGGTGCGTGCTACGCGGTGTGCTGTAATGACCGCGGGCGATGGGTGGCGGTGGGTGGTTCGCCGCTCACAACCGCCGGAACCTACACGAATACGAGCGGGTCGATTTATACGATGGCGTGGTCGGATGACGGACAAAACTGGACGCCGATTATCGGGTCGCGGGCCTTGTTCGGAATTGTATGCCAAGGTGTCTCTTATGGCGCGGATGCGTCGGGAGTGGGAATGTGGGTAGCGATAGGTCGCGGTGGGGCATATACAGGATGCGCGTATTCGTATGATGGGAAGACGTGGTTTCTGTCGCAGACGAGCGGGTCGTTGTTCGGGACGAGTGCGAATGTGCTCACGGAGAGGTATGCGCCGGCGGCGACGGCGAATTGGATTTCAGTATCATTATCCTCCACGGGTCAATATCAAACCGCGTTGGTGAAAAATGGCCGAATCTACACCTCCTCCGACTACGGCGTTACCTGGACGGCGCGTGATAGCAGTAGGGATTGGCTGTCGGTATCATTATCCTCCACGGGTCAGTATCAAACCGCGGTGGCCGAAATAAGCGGCCGAATCTACACCTCCTCGGACTACGGAATAAACTGGACAGAACGTGATAGTGTTAGGAATTGGCAGTCGGTATCGTTATCCTCCACGGGTCAATATCAAACCGCGTTGGTGAAAAATGGCAAAATCTACACCTCCTCAGACTACGGAAACAGCTGGGCGGCACGGGATGAGAACAGGAATTGGCGTTCGGTATCGTTATCCTCCACGGGTCAATATCAAACCGCGGTGGTTTATAGCAGCTGGATCTACATCTCCTCAGACTACGGAATCAGCTGGGAGGCACGTGATAGCAATAGGGATTGGATTTCAGTATCATTATCCTCCACGGGTCAATATCAAACCGCGGTGGTTTATACCGGTGAAAACAAAATCTACACCTCTTCGAACTACGGAATCAGCTGGGCGGCACGGGATGAGAACAGGACTTGGTATTCGGTATCAATCTCCTCCACGGGTCAATATCAAACCGCGGTGGTTCCTGGCAACAAAATCTACACCTCTTCGAACTACGGAATCAGCTGGGCGGCACGGGATGAGAACAGGACTTGGCGTTCGGTATCAATCTCCTCCACGGGTCAATATCAAACCGCGGTAGTAGAAGCAGCGGGCAACGGCCTCATCTACATCTCCTCCAATTTTGGCGTAACCTGGTCCGCCGCTGCCACCGACTCTCGTTCGCTCGGCGTGGCTTACGGCAAAGATGCCACTGGGGCGGGAATGTGGGTCGTGACTGCCGGACGCAGAGACCGCGATATCTCCGTCTCTGTGGCAAACACAATGGCCTACTCTTACGACGGCAAATTATGGCGCGGAATCCGGGCGTCGGCAGGGTTGAGCGAACAAGCGTGGTCGGTGGCGTATGGCAAAGACGGCTTCGGTGTCGGAATGTGGGTCGCTGCCGGATATGACACGACATGCGGTCTGAAATGGTCCTACGACGGCGTCACGTGGAATGCGTCGATGGGTGCGTCGGGGGCGGCGGTGTGGGCCGGTATGGCAGCAGGTCGCCGGGCCTTGACCGTCTATTGGAACGGGTCGATGTGGCTGGCGAGCACGAGCGATACACGCAACGGCGAGCCACCACGCGGACCCGGGATTGCGCCGAATAACGCGTCGTCGGTGCCGGGCTATCTCCTGTATTCATATAACGGCAAGAATTGGCTGCCAGTTCTCGCGCCGAATACATACGATGCGACGATTTCGTCGGTGGCACAACCGTCTATCTACTCTGTCTTGCCGAATCCGGCGATTCTGGATTTCGGGAGTTTCTATGACGACCAATCCCAGCGGGGGGTCACAATCGCAAACACGGCGGCGGCGACACGCACGGTGGGGGCGGTGATGTCGGGGGGTGTGCCCATCAAAAATGTGCATACAATAGTCCCCTACGGTCGGGGGTCACTGACGACGGGACAGGTGCCGTTCTTGCTGGGCGGTGATAGCGGGTTGGTCGATTTGACTCCTCCTCATCCTCCTCTATACACATTCACATCGCATACATTTACGAATGCGGGTCAGACTGGACGGGAAGGACCAGAACTTGCTACTGTAAGAAGTGCTTATACTGCCGCAGGTGCGACATGGGCGACGACATACCTGAATATGACCACTCGTGGTATTCAAGAATGGACGGTGCCGGTGACTGGGAGTTATACGATACGGGCGGTGGGTGCGGCGGGTAGTGGCAGTAATGGAACCCCCGGTAGAGGAAGGGATATACAATTGATTACTACATTAACAAAAGGTGAAGTTATTATGATATTAGTGGGACAAAGACCTAATACATTAGGTCCTACAGGTCAAGGTGGAGGTGGAACATTTGTTGTTCGTGGCAGTATAACAAACCCGATACCATTAGTAGTCGCTGGTGGAGGAGGAGGAACTGGTGCTTCTAACGGCAATAATATGGACGCCGCATCAACAACATCTGGTCGTGATGGTGGAAGCGGTGTTCAAGTTATATTTGGAAATGAAATAGGAGCAGGAGGGACAAATGGAAACGGCGGCGGCGGCGGTGCAGGTTCTGGTGGTGGCGGTCTTTATACTAGTGGAGGAACCGGTTGGACCGGTCCAGATACGAATGGCAAATCATTTATATCTGGTGGATTAGGCGGTAGCCCAGGGCAGGATTATGGCGGTGGTTTTAATGGGGGTGGGTTTGGTGGTGGTGCCGGAGGCCAATCTACATCATCTAATCCTGGTGCCAGTGGTGGTGGTGGATATTCAGGAGGAGGAGCAGGAGGAGGAGGTTATAATTCAACTAGTAGTGCTGGCGGTGGTGGTTCATTTGGTATAACTACTTTTACCGACAACGGCGCAATCAACACCGGCCACGGTTTCGTCACCATCACCTTCGTCCCCACCACCACCATATCCCCCAACGCCCCCACCCACCCCATCACATCCGACCTCGCCGCAGCGACCACCTCGCTCTCCACATCGACGGACGGCGGGATTACATGGCGCGCGGTCCCGAATTCGACCCGCGTGATGACAAAAGTGAATAAAATCCTGTGCGATGAATCGACGCAACAAATCGTCGCGGTTGGCGCAGGGAATTATTCGGTGGCGACATCTACGCCTGCTACGGCGGGCGCGGCGGACGGATGGGTGGGCGTCTTCGGAAGCCGGATGACGGATACACGCGCGGGGCTGTTCGAGAAATTCGGCACGGGAGCGTCGTGGTTCGCTGGCGCGAAGATGTGGATCGCGAGCGGTCGGGCACAGTCACGGCGCGGGTCGTCACTGGCAGTCTCGGTCAATGGCACGGTGTGGCAAGATGCGAAAATCGTAAATGCGGTGGCGGCGGGGGCGGCTGCGGGAGGAAGAGGCGGGGGGTTGGCGAGCAGGACGACGGGAGGGGCGACGACGACGACGGTGACGACGCCGGTGACGGTTACGACGACGACGACGACGACGACGACGGTTCCAAATCCAGCTTTTCCGGCTCTTTATTCCTTTTCTTCTTTTACGTTTGATAATGCGGGAGCAACTGGACGAGAAGGTCCGGAACTTGCTACTGTAAGAACTTCATATACGAATCGGGGTGCGACTTGGGCAACAACACATCTTAATATGACGACGAGAGGTATTCAAGAATGGACGGTGCCAGCAACAGGGAGTTATACGATTAGGGCGGTGGGGGCGGCGGGTGGAAATCCAGGCTCATATGGTAGAGGAAGGGATATATCTCTGAATACAACATTAACAAAAGGTGAAGTTATTAAAATATTAGTGGGACAAATGGGGGGTAGTAATACATATTATTATACTGCTGGTGGTGGTGGTGGTGGAACATTTGTTGTAAGAGGAACACAAACAGCAATTATAGTTGCTGGTGGAGGTGGTGGAAGAGCTGGAGACAATGGTTCAAGTAATGAGTATTCTAATTCGAATGGAAGCATAAATACTGATGGAAATAAATCAGGTGATGGCACAAATGCTAATGACGCAAATGGTGGAACAAATGGGGGCGGTGGTAATAGTGCATACCGTGGTGGTAGTGGCGGCGGTGGTTTAATTGGTGCGGGTGCCAACGCTGCTGAATACACAACAGGAGGTTCTTCTTTTATACTTGGAGGTATAGGTGGTTCTGATCTCGGATTTAATTTAAGCTCTGGCGGTTTTGGTGGTGGCAGTGGTGCGCATGGTTATGGTGGTGGTGGTGGTGGTGGCGGTTATTCCGGTGGTGGTGCTGGTTATGGATATGCAAGCGACCCACGTCCAAAATCAGGCGGTGGTGGTGGTTCCTTCCCATCCACAGCAACCGATAACGGCGCAACCAACACCGGCCACGGTTCCGTGACCATCACCCCCAATTTCACAACACCCGCAACCATCACAGAGACAACCACAACCACAACCTCCACAACCACATCCACCTCAACCACAACCACAACCCCCATCACCTTCAACTCCTCCGTCATCCCCTACACCGCGGCGGCAACCCCCCTCCTCACCTACACCGACAGTGCCGCCGCATTTTCTACACAAGTAAGTAGCGTAGCTGTTAATTCACAGTATAATCATGCGGTGGTTGGTGGATCAAGCGTACAATTCGTGGCGGGCGGGCGTGGCGGCATCGCGGTCTCCAACGACGGACAGAACTGGACAGCGGCGTCGGGCACAGGGGCATCGACGGTCTTCCAAACCCCGACGAACGTGACGACGCGCACAGGCAGCGGCGGATTTGACGCAAGTTTCGGGAAGATCGCACTGACGCAGAGATTGACGACGCCGACGACGTATCCGAGCGGGAATTTTGTTAAAGTTTCAGTGAGTAAAACGGGTCAATATCAAACCGCTGTGATTTGGAGCGGCAAAATCTACACCTCCTCTGACTACGGAATCAGCTGGACAGAACGTGATAGCAATAGGGTTTGGCGTTCGGTATCAATCTCCTCCACGGGTCAATATCAAACCGCGGTGAATTATTCCGGCGGCGAGAACAAAATCTATACCTCATCAGACTACGGAATCAACTGGACGAAACGTGAAAACGATAGGATTTGGCAGTCGGTATCGTTATCCTCCACGGGTCAATATCAAACCGCGGTGGTTTATGGCGGCCATATCTACACCTCCTCAGACTACGGAATCAGCTGGACGGGACGTGATAGTGGTAGGAATTGGCATTGGGTATCGTTATCCTCCACGGGTCAATATCAAACCGCGCTGGTTCCTGGCAACAAAATCTACATCTCCTCAGACTACGGAATCAGCTGGGCGACACGGGATGAGAACAGGAGTTGGTATTCGGTATCTTTATCCTCCACGGGTCAGTATCAAACCGCGGTGGTTTTTGACGGCGGCAAAATCTACACCTCTTCGGACTACGGAATCAACTGGACGGCACGTGATAGTGGTAGAAATTGGATTTCAGTATCATTATCCTCCACGGGTCAATATCAAACCGCGGTGGTTAATGGCGGCAAAATCTACACCTCCTCAGACTACGGAAACAGCTGGGCAGAACGTGATGAGAACAGGAATTGGTATTCGGTATCTTTATCCTCCACGGGTCAGTATCAAACCGCGGTGGTTTATGGGGGCCAAATTCACACCTCCTCGGACTTCGGAATCAGCTGGGTCCAGCGTTCCACCTCCACCCGAACCAACGCATTCACCCGCGTCCGTTCATCCGCATCAGGCCAGTATCAACTCGCAACATCAGGCCCGGTGGGGAACACCAACGGCCAACTCTACGTTTCCTCCGACTACGGACAGACGTGGATGCCGAGACGCAGACTGGGAACGTGGTTGGGCGGTGCGGTATCGGCGACAGGAGCCTTAATGACAACTTTTTTGACACCAACCGCTGCGACGGCGGCCATCCTCCGCTCCACCGACTACGGCGCGACGTTCAGCGACGTCCCCGGCACCACTCTCACCGGAAGTGCTTACTGGCGCGCAATCGCCGCCACGAATTCCGCCGCCGTCCAGACCGCAGTTGCTTATGGTCGTGCGATTTACCGGTCATCAGACTACGGCGCATCATGGACCAACACGGGCATCACGATCGATGGAAGCACAACTGCCAACACCACGACGCCGCGAAACTGGCAAGATGTCGACGTCGCCGCCGAAACAGGTGCGGTTCAGGTGACATGTGTCAATGGCGGATATTTGTATGTCAGCTCGAATACTGGCGCAACCTGGGTGAGCTCGACGGTCAATATCGACGGTGCGGGGTCGCAGACGACGAATCGGGCGTGGCAGGCGGTGGCGGTGTCGGCGAATGGGCAATACGGGTTGGCGTGCGTGAATTCGACGACGGCCCAAGGCTACCTCTACCGGTCGGCAGATTCGGGGGCGACATGGAACTCCAGTAATATCAATATTAACGGAGTCGTTAACGCACAACCGAACCGTCCTTGGCAGGATGTTGCGATGTCGGCGAACGGAAAGTATCAGGTGGCGTGTTTAAATCTAAGCGCAAATTCATACATCTACTACTCCAAGAACTACGGAGCGACTTGGTTGATATTATCCGCCGCAGGTTCGCGATCCTGGACTTCTGTCGCATTATCCGAGAACGGCACTACGATTTCTGCTACAACAACCGCCAACGACGCAAATGGCGGTGTGTGGGTCTATTCTATGCCGGATGATCAGTTTTACCAGCCCTCAACACTCACAAACTCTGGAACTACCACCTCCGCAACTGTTCGTGCCATCACATACGGAAATAGCGGCACAGGCGCCGCAGTCGATGGCTACTGGGTAGCTGGTGCCGATGCTTCTGCCAATACCCTCGCATATTCATCGAATGGCATCGACTGGACCGCCGTCGTCGGTTCCAAGACCACACTCTTTAACGCCGTAAATGGTGTCGCCTACGGCGCAGATGCGCAGGGGACGCCGATGTGGGTTGCTGTGGGTCAGCCGTTCGTCGGGTCTGTGCCGGGTGTGACCGCATATAGTATTGCGTATTCTTACAATATGACGACATGGACGGGAGTGCAAAACACCGCGAACTTCACCGGACAGGGCAATCACGTCGCGTTCGGAAATGACGAATTCGGCGCGGGGATGTGGGTCGCTGTGGGACAAGCCGACGGTGTTCTCTCCGCCAATCTCGGGGATTCAGCATTCGGAAACAGCAGCGGCAGCACGAACACGACCATTTTCTACTCTTATGATGGCGCGAACTGGGCTGCTGCCACGGGTGCGGGTGTGTTCGCAACCTCGGGAACGGATGTCGCGTGGGGTGTGGATGACTTGGGCCTCGGGACATGGGTGGCGACAGGCATCGGATATACCGACCCTCTCACGGGTGCTGTCATCGCAGGAGGACAAGTCGCACATTCAACAAACGGCCGGGTCTGGTCGCCGATACGCACTTCTGCGCCGATTACGCCGGCGGCGACGGCGGTGACACTTGCGGCGACTTCACTCGCACATACGTTACCGAATCCGCCGACGAGCACGGGATTCACGACGCCGGTATATGGCACGGATTGGGGACAGTTGGGAGCGGATATTGTAGGAAATCAAACCTACGAAAACAGCGGATATAGTGTAAGTCTATCGGCGGATGGAACCACGGTTGCGATTGGGGCCCGATTTTACGACGCCGCCAACGAAAATGAAGGCCGAACCCGAATCTACAAATACAACGGAACTTCATGGAGTCAGTTAGGGTTGGACATTTCGGGCAACCATCTTCTCGAAAACAGCGGATATAGTGTAAGTCTATCCGCGGATGGAACCACGGTTGCGATTGGGTCCATTTATTACGACATCAGCCCCAATAATGATGTAGGCCGAACCCGAATCTACAAATACAACGGAACTTCGTGGAACCAGTTAGGGTTGGACATTTCGGGAAATCAAGCATACGAAGAAAGCGGATATAGTGTAAGTCTATCCGCGGATGGAACCACGGTTGCGATTGGGTCCAATGGTTACGACATCGCCGCCAACGCAAATGAAGGTCGAACCCGAATCTATAAATACAACGGAACCTCGTGGGGACAGATGGGGTTGGACATTTCGGGCAACCAAGCGAACGAATACAGTGGATATAGTGTAAGTCTATCCGCGGATGGAACCACGGTTGCGATTGGGTCCTATGCTTTCGACATCAGCCCCAATAATGATGTAGGCCGAACCCGAATCTACAAATACAATGGAACCTCGTGGAGTCAGTTGGGATTGGACATTTCGGGCAATCAAGCGAACGAACGCAGCGGATATAGTGTAAGTCTATCGGCGGATGGAACCACGGTTGCGATTGGGTCCTGGGCTTACGACACCAGCCCCAATAATGATGTAGGCCGAACCCGAATCTATAAATACAACGGAAGTTCGTGGAATCAGTTGGGATTGGACATTTCGGGAACTCAAACGAGCGAATACAGCGGATATAGTGTAAGTCTATCGGCGGATGGAAATACGGTTGCGATTGGGTCCTATCTTTACAACATCGCCAGTGGAACTGATGAAGGCCGAACCCGCATCTACAAATACAATGGAACCTCGTGGAATCAGTTGGGATTGGACATTTCGGGCAACCAAGCGCAAGAAGAAAGCGGATATAGTGTAAGTCTATCGGCGGATGGAAATACGGTTGCAATTGGGTCCCGATTTTACGACAAAGCTGGAGGAACAGCAGATTCCAATACTCAAGAAGGCCGCGTCCGTATCTACAAACTCCCCATCTATGCGACCCCCATCTTTTCGAGTAGCAACCCCGCCGTCGCCGATATGAGTTACGGCCTCCTCTTTATCAAACAAGGTGCGAGCGGCACATCTACAATCACCGCGGTCCAACCCGCCGCCCCGCCATTTACATTCGCCCCCGTGACCGTCCAAGGCACCCTCACCGTCAGCGGAACCGTATATACGCTCGTATATAATACATTCTACCCGATACTTACCCCTTTTGCGGGTGCCGTCGCTGGCGATTCGCCGTGTGTAGCGTATGGTCGCAGTGGGTCGCAAGGTGCGGGGGCGCCGCTTTGGATAGTCGGCAACGGCGGCAGTGGAACGAATGTCTTCGCGATGTCGTCGGCTCCCACAACCCTCGGTGCGTGGTCGGTCGTGGCGTCCAATGCACCTTCCGCACCTTTCACGACGTGTAATTCCATAGCGTATTCCAATGGAGTCTGGGTCGCGGGCAATAATACGGCGGCGACGAACCTCTTCGCACGCTCTACAAACGGCGGCAGCACATGGACTCCCGTGACGGCATCATCTGTTTCCGGTATTCTCACGGGAGCGGCGACCATCGGCGCGAATTCCTTCTGTAACTTCTCGCTCGCCTACGCCGATTATTCGAGTGACACGAATCTCCGGTCGTGGGTCGCCGTCCAAGGCACGAAGAACTTCATGTTCGATGGAGGTGTGAATACAGTGGCGACAGTTACGTCGAATGTGAGCGCGGCGGTGTATAATGCCGCGGGCAAGACAACCACCACGATTGCGTCGTCCGCGAGTGTGATGGTGCCGCCGCCGGGGGCGCTGACGCCGGTATATGGCACGGATTGGGGACAGTTAGGGTTGGACATTTCGGGAACTCAAACGAGCGAAAACAGCGGATGGAGTGTAAGTCTATCGGCGGATGGAACCACGGTTGCGATTGGGTCCTGGACTTACGACAAAGCTGGAGGAACAGCAGATACCGGCAGTAACGAAGGCCGAACCCGTATCTACAAATACAACGGAACTTCATGGATTCAGTTGGGATTGGACATTTCAGGCAACCAAACGAGCGAAAACAGCGGATATAGTGTAAGTCTATCCGCGGATGGAACCACGGTTGCGATTGGGTCCGCTTATTACGACATCGGCACCAATTATGATGTAGGCCGAACCCGAATCTACAAATACAATGGAACCTCGTGGAATCAGTTGGGATTGGACATTTCGGGAACTCAAACGAGCGAAAACAGCGGATATAGTGTAAGTCTATCCGCGGATGGAACCACGGTTGCGATTGGGTCCGCTTATTACGACAAAGCCGGCGGAACTACGAATGCCAACGCAAATGAAGGCCGAACCCGAATCTATAAATACAACGGAACTTCATGGATTCAGTTGGGATTGGACATTTCGGGAACTCAAACGAGCGAAAACAGCGGATGGAGTGTAAGTCTATCGGCGGATGGAACCACGGTTGCGATTGGGTCCTGGTCTTACGACATCAGCCCCAATAATAATGTAGGCCGAACCCAAATCTATAAATACAACGGAAGTTCGTGGAATCAGTTGGGATTGGACATTTCGGGAACTCAAACGAGCGAAAACAGCGGATGGAGTGTAAGTCTATCGGCGGATGGAACCACGGTTGCGATTGGGTCCAATGCTTACGACAAAGCCGGCGGATCTACAAATAATAACACTGACGAAGGCCGAACAAGAATCTACAAATACAACGGAACCTCGTGGAATCCGTTAGGGTTGGACATTTCGGGGAATCAAGCGAGCGAATACAGTGGATATAGTGTAAGTCTATCCGCGGATGGAACCACGGTTGCGATTGGGTCCGCTCATTACGACAAGGCCGGTGGCCCATCGAATTCAAGTACTCAAGAAGGCCGCGTCCGTATCTACCGAATCCCCACCACCAACGCCATTACCTACACCAGCAGTAATTCCGCCGTTGCGGACATAAACGGCAATCTTATTGTTGCCAAATCCAACGGCACAACCAACATAACCGCAACTCAGAATGGAGTCACAACGAATGGCA
>Ga0194118_10000886_pt1 | contig 46865 bp, 33 predicted proteins | sample TA2MahsurfametaG_2_FD_148662 | JGI IMG/M metagenome (GOLD analysis project Ga0194118, IMG submission 148662) | Freshwater microbial communities from Lake Tanganyika, Tanzania - TA2015013 Mahale N5 surface | ecosystem: Environmental > Aquatic > Freshwater > Lake | place: Tanzania: Lake...
GCCTGTGGCCGCGGGTGGAGAGGTGACGTTGACGGGCACATACCCGACGGGGAGCACTCCGGAGGTGACGCTGGTGAATGGGAGCGGCACGACGGTGGCGACGCTTACGGTGGTGTCGAACTCCGCTAGTGAGATCAAGGCGACCGTGCCATCCGGTACGACCAGCGGGACGTACGTGCTGAAGGTCAACTTCGGCACGGGTCACACGGCGGTAGTTCTGGGACGTCAAAACTTCGTGGTGGAGACGAGCGGCGGCGGGACGACGCCGCAGTACGCGATCGCGGCCATCAATCCGCAGCCTGTGGCCGCGGGTGGAGAGGTGACGTTGACGGGCACATACCCGACGGGGAGCACTCCGGAGGTGACGCTGGTGAATGGGAGCGGCACGACGGTGGCGACGCTTACGGTGGTGTCGAACTCCGCGAGTGAGATCAAGGCGACCGTGCCATCCGGTACGACCAGCGGGACGTACGTGCTGAAGGTCAACTTCGGCACGGGTCACACGGCGGTAGTTCTGGGACGTCAAAACTTCGTGGTGGGGACGAGCGGCGGCGGGACGACGCCGCCGCCCGGCGGGACGCCGCCGACGATCATCGCTCAGCCCGCCAACGTCACCATCCCCAATGGCGAGCGGACCCAGTTGAGGGTCACCGCCTCGGGTACCGGGACGCTCACGTACCAGTGGTACCAAGGACAGAGCGGCACCACAACGACGCCGGTATCGGGCGCCACCGGCCCGACGTTCACCACCCCCGCGATTACGGCGACGTCCAGTTACTGGGTGCGGATCACAGACGGCAATGGGGCAGTAACGAACAGCCCGACGGTGACCGTTACGGTCTCGGCGACATCACCGCTTACCGTCACCCAGCAAGTGGTGGGGCCGGGCTACAACGTCGGGGGCGTCGTAGCGGTGACGAATTCGATTTCGTACTCGGGTACCGCCCCAAGCCGGATCGACTGGTCCACTTTGCTGCCTGCCGGCTGGAGATACCTCGGCAGCGGTGGCAGCGAGGGCGGGGTGCGGCCGGTTTACAAGAACGCTGACCTCATAGAGTGGTCTTGGACCACGGTGCCTGCCAGTCCGATTGAATTCACTTACATGGTCAGCATTCCCCACGGGACCGCAGGCGATCAGGTGATCGCTTCCCTTGTCACGAGCCAGGCGGCTGGAACTAAGTACCAGACGATGGCCAAACCTGATCCATTGGTCATCCGATCGGCATCACTCCATTCGGCCGATTCTAACCGAGACGGGAAGATATCCCTGATCGAGCTGACCCGCGTGATCGAGCTCTACAACTATCGCTCCGGAACCACCCGGACAGGCCAGTACAAGATTCAAGCTAGCACCGAGGATGGCTTCGCGTCTGGGCCATGACCCATGAATTCGATTCTGGGAAGCGGTTTCGAATTCCGATTGCTGATCGGGAGGTGTCGGGACGGTCTTCACTTCTCGGCTCTATTATTAGTCGCATTACTTCAGCGTAGTCCCGCGCTTGAAGGTGTGACTCGGATGGGCGAGCGAATTGCCATAAACCGCGGAGTTGAGGTGCTCCGTTCGGGGTTCGCTCTCGCGAGTCTCGGCGCGGTGCAGAGCCTCGCTGGAGCCACAACTTTTATCGCGAAGCAAGGCAGCACGCCGATCATCGATGCGACGCCGCAGCAAACAAGGTTGCGCAACCCCGCGACCGGCACCGTCGGCGTCGCGCTGAATCCGGTCGCCTTCACCTACACCGGAACTCCCAGCGCGCCGCAGTACTGGGTGATTACTGGAGCCTTGCCCCAAGGGTTGACCATATCTCCTTTGCCGAATTCGGGCGTTGTGAGTTCCCCGTATCCTGTGATCACGGGAACGCCGATCGAGAGCGGTTCGTTTACGCTATTTGCTCAGGCATACGGTATTGGAGGACGAGGGATCCCCGAGCCGATAGTTTTCGCGGTCGTGGCGAATGTACACTCAGCCGACTCGGACAAAAATTTCAAAATCAGCCTCCTTGAACTCACGCGGGTCATCGAACTTTACAACACTCGCAATGGCACGACTCGTACGGGATGCTATGCCGTGGCAAGTACGTCTACTGAGGACGGCTTTTATCCCGATGCAGATCGAGCTTCATTGGCTACCGTATCCCTCAGCTCATACCACTCGGCTGACTCGAACCGGGACGGCAAAGTGAGCCTTCTGGAGTTAACCCGCGTGATCGAACTGTATAACACCCGCACTGGGTCGACCCGCACCGGCGCCTACAAACTCCAAACTGGCACCGAGGACGGCTTCGCCCCCTCGCCGTAAGGCCCCGCGGGTGCCGCCGGGGGTCGCCTTCGCCGAGGTCTGCGAGATGCCCTGAAGCGGACCCCCAAATCGCGGGTTCCCTGCGGAGCTGCACTCCGCGTTTGGCAAGTCGGCCGTTTCCTGCGTGGCTCGCGGGGATGCTGGAATCGCTCAGCGATCTGACCCTCGACGACCTTTCGCGCCGCCTCGCCGCCGCCGGGTTCGCGGCCGCGCACGCCGGGCCGGTCCTGCGAACCCATTACGGGCCGGGCCCCTCGTTGCCGCGGTCCGGGTACCTGCCGCCGGCCGGGCTCGCGGACTGGTTGGACGCCACCTTTACCCCCGCCGCCGAGGAGGTGCGGCGCGCGGCGTCCGCCGACGGCACGGTCAAGCTGCTGCTCCGCTGCCGCGACGGGGCCACGATCGAGGCGGTGCTGATGCCGGGTGACCGGCCCGACCGCGCCGCGGGCTGCCTGTCGTCCCAGGTCGGCTGCGCGATGGGCTGCGATTTCTGCGCCACGGCGCGCACCGGGTTCCTGCGCCACCTCACCGCCGGTGAGATTGTGGCGCAGTTCCGCGCGCTGCGGCGCGAGGCGGCCGCCCAGAGCCGGTCGCTGAAGACGGTCGTCTTTATGGGGATGGGCGAGCCGATGCTGAACTTGCCCGCGGTTCTCGCTGCAGCGGAGCGCCTCGCCGACAACCGCGTCGGCGGCCTCGGTTGGCGCCAGATCACGGTATCCACCGTGGGCGTAATCCCCGGCATCGACGCGCTGGCCACCGCCGGCCACAGCCTCAATCTTGCCGTCTCGCTGCACGCTCCGGATGACGCCACTCGCGCGCGGCTGCTGCCGCCCGGCCGGCGCTTCGCGGTGGCGGATGTGCTCGCGGCGGCGGACCGATTCCAGGCCGCGCGGGGCCGGCCCGTTACGCTGCAGTACTGCCTGCTCCGCGGCGTCAACGACGCGCCGGAGCAGGCCGAGCAGCTGGCCGCCCTAGTCGGAGCGCGCCGGATGCACGTGAATCTGCTCCATTACAACGCGACCGGACCCGGGCTCGGGGGGGCGCATTACGAGGCTGTGCCCGTGGCCGGGGCCGAGGCCTTCGCTGCCATCTTGCGCCGCCGCGGCGTGGTGGCGCACTTCCGGCGGCCGCGCGGGCCCGACATCGACGCTGCCTGCGGGCAACTGCGGCGCCGCGCGCTCGCGGCGTCCGCGGGTGACGTTTTCCCACCGGACGCGTCTGCCTGAGCTGAAGCCCGATACTCCGCTTCCGGCCGCTTCTGATCCCAATGCTCCTCGCCCGCCCCGCCGCCATCCTCGCCGCGCTCCTTGCGCTCGCCCCCCCCACCCGCGCTGCGTCCGCGCGGGCCCCCGCCACTCCCGCCGCCACCGCGATGCCGCGTCTGGCCCATCACAATCCCGGGCTCCTAGCCGATCTCGGCGTGGGCCTCTGGGCGTGGCCGCTGCCGATCGACTACAACCGCGACGGCCGGATGGACCTCGTGGTCGTGTGCACCGACAAGCCCTTCAACGGGACCTGGTACTTTGAGAACAGCGGCGACGTCGACCCGCAGCTCCAGCTGCCGATCTTTCGTCCCGCCCGGCTCCTCGGGAACTCCGCGCCCTCGGCCGGCATCTCGTACGTCACCGGCCAGCCCGTGGTCACCGCCACCGCGTCGGTGAAGCAGGGGGACATCTTCGCCTATCGCGGCAACGTGTACCCGGATTTCATGAACTCCCACTTCGACCGGCCCGCGACGCTGGGCGCGCCGGAGCGGATCCTCACGGAGCCGGGCAACATCCGGCAGAACCAGTGGAAGCTGGTCGACTACGACGGGGACGGCGCGCTCGACCTCACCGTCGGCATCGACTTCTGGGGCGACTACGGCTGGGACGCGGCCTTCAACCGCTTTGGCGACTGGACCCGCGGCCCGCTCCACGGGTACGTCTACCTGATGCGCAATACCGGCACCACCGCGAGCCCGGTCTACGCCGAGCCCGTGCGCGTGCAGGCCGGCGGCCGGCCAGTGGACCCGTTCGGGATGCCCTCGCCGATGTGGGGTGACTTCGACGGGGATGGCGACCTCGACCTGCTCTGCGGCGAGTTCCGCGACAGCTTCACCTACTACGAGAACACCGGCACCCGCACACGGCCCGAGTACGCCGCCGGCCGCCCCCTCGCCCTCGGGGGCGTGCCCCTCGTGATGGACCTCTGCATGATCACGCCGACCGCGGTCGACTTTGACGGGGACGGGGACCTCGACCTCGTGGTGGGTGACGAGGACGGCCGGGTCGCGTTCCTCGAGCACACCGGGCGGGTCAGCGGCGGAATGCCCCAGTTTCTCCCCCCGCGCTACTTCCGGCAGTTCGCCGCCGACGTGAAGTTCGGGGCCCTCGCCACGCCCTACGCCTTCGACTGGGACGGCGACGGCGACGAGGACCTCATCAGCGGCAACACCGCCGGCCACATCGGCTTCATCGAGAACCTCGGCGGCAACCCGGCGCGCTGGGCCGCGCCCCGCTACCTCACCGCGGGCGGCCGCCTCATCCGCGAGCAGGCCGGCCCCAACGGCTCCATCCAGGGGCCCGCCGAGGCCAAGTGGGGCTACTCCATCCTCAGCGTCGCCGACTGGGACGGCGACGGCCTGCCCGACCTGATGACCAACGGGATCTGGGGCAAGGTCGTGTGGTACAGGAACGTGGGCACGCGCACCGCCCCGCGCCTCGCGGCCGGCCAACCCGTGGAGGTCGCCCCCGGCACCCGTTCCCCGAAGCCTGCCTGGAACTGGTGGGACCCGCAGCGCCGGGAGTTCGTCACCCAGTGGCGCACCACCCCGCAGATGGTCGACTGGAACGGCGACGGGCTGATGGACCTCGTGATGTCCGACCACGAGGGCTACCTGGCGCTGTTCCCGCGCCGCCGCGCGGCCGACGGCACCCTCGAACTCGGCGCGGCGCAGCGCGTCTTCTGGGGCGAGGGCGTCAGCGTCTACAACAGCAACGGCCAGCCGCAGAACCGCGAGTCCGGCCTGCTCCGGCTCAACGACGGCGTGAACGGCCGGGGCGGCCGCCGCACGTTCTGCGTGGCCGACTGGGACGGCGACGGCACGCCGGACCTGCTCGTGAACAGTAATCCGAACGTTAACTTCCTCCGCGGGCTCGGGCGCGACGACGCTGGCCGCTGGCGCTTCCGCGACGAAGGGCCCGTGAGCGCGCACGTGCTCGCCGGGCACGCGACGAAGCCCACGGTGGGCGACTGGGACCGGGATGGCATCCCGGACCTGCTGATCGGGGCGGAGGACGGCTTCTTCTACCAGGTGCGCAACCCGCGCGCCGCCCGCTGACCCGGTTCCCCCTTCGGACCGCCGCTCCGGCCTCGCGCCGGGCCGGCGGCACCCCCCAGCCTCCGCCTTATGCTCACCCCCGCCAACGCCGCGCGCTACGCCTGGTTCGTGGTCGCGCTCCTGTTCCCCGTCGCGCTCCTCAACTACCTCGACCGGCAGATGCTCGCCACGATGAAGGCGTCGATGGTCGCCGACATCCCGAGCATCGCCAACAAGGCCGACTGGGGCTTCGTCCTCGGCTGCTTCAAGTGGACCTACGCGGTGCTCAGCCCGTTCGGCGGCTTCATCGCGGACCGCTTCAGCAAGCGCTGGGTCATCGTCCTCAGCCTTGGGGCGTGGTCGGCGGTCACCTGGTGGACGGGCCACGTCACCACCTTCAACGAGCTGGTCGCCGCGCGCGCCCTGATGGGCATCAGCGAGGCCTTCTACATCCCGTGCGCCCTCGCGCTGATCGCGGAGTACCACCAGGGCCTCACCCGCTCGCGCGCGGTCGGGTTCCACCAGACCGGCATCTACATCGGCCAGATCCTCGGCGGCTTCGCGGGTTACGCCGCGGAGGATCCGGATCTCGGGTGGCGCTGGATGTTCTCCACCTGCGGGATGCTCGGCGTGGCGTACGCGCTGCCCCTGATGGCGATGCTGAAGGATCCGGACCGGAGCCGCTCCGCGGAGCTCCCCGCCGGCCCGGCGCCCGCCCCGCTCGCGGCGGGGGAGGTCTTCCGCGGGCTGCTGACCAACCGCAACTTCCTCCTGCTGATCCTGTACTTCACCCTGCCCGCGATCGCCGGCTGGGTGGTGCGCGACTGGATGCCGGAGATCCTGCGCGAGAAGTTCTCGCTCGGCCAAGGCAAGGCCGGCGTGAGCGCCATCCTCTACGTGCAGATCGCCTCGCTGGTCGGGGCCGTCCTCGGCGGCGCGCTCGCCGACCGCTGGATGCGCACCTCCAACCGCGGCCGGATCTTCACCAGCGCGATCGGGATGGTGCTGTTCCTGCCCGCCCTGTTCAGCGTGGGCAACGCCGGCACACTCACCGTCGCGGTGATCGGCCTCGCGGTGTTTGGCCTCGGCTGGGGTTTCTTCGACTGCAACAATATGCCGATCCTCTGCCAGATCGTCCGGCCCGAATGGCGCGCCACCGGCTACGGGCTGATGAACCTCGTGAGCATCAGCTGCGGCGGGTTCGGTGACTGGCTGTTCGGCTGGCTGCGCGACCGCGACGTCGCCCTGAACGTGATCTTCGGCGCCTTCGCCGGGGTCGCCCTTCTCTCAGTGTTCATCGTCCTGCTGATCCGTCCCGCGCCGGCCGGGGACGACGCGAAACCGGCCGCCTGAGCCGTGGCGACGCGGCCACCCCGTCTCTCGCCCGCCGGGCCGCGGCCCCGCCGCGGGCTGCTCGCCGCCGCGGCCCAACGTCGTGGTCATCCTCGCGGACGACCTCGGCTGGCGCGACCTCCGCTGCACCGGCAACCCGTGGCACGACACGCCGCACCTCGACCAGCTCGCCCGGGAGGGCGCGCGGTTCACCCAGGCCTACGCCGCCGCCCCGATCTGCTCCGCTTCCCGCGTCGCCCTGCTGACCGGCCGTTCCCCGGCGCGCCTGGGCTTCGAGTTCGTCACCAAGCCCGCCACCTCGCGTCCGCCGGCCGGGCTGCCGCTGCGGGTGCCGCCGTACCCGTTGGACCTGCCGCTGTCCGAGGTGACGCTCGCGGAGGTCCTCGGCCCCGGCGGCTACGCCACGGGCTACTTCGGCAAGTGGCACGTCAGCGCCCACGACGGCGGCTATCTCGGCTGGTCCCCGACCCACGGGCCGCGCCAGCAGGGGTTCGGGGAGGGGGACGCCGAGTTCGGCCTCCACCCCTACGCCTATCCCGGCCGCCCGGGGGTGCGGGAGGAAACGCTCCCCGCGGGCCAATACGGCGAGGACGCGCTGACGACCAAGGCGATCGCCTTCCTGCGGGCGCGGCGGGATCGCCCGTTCTTCCTGATGCTCGGGCACTACTTCGCGCACGACCCGATCCATAGCCGCGCGGCCTGGCTGGCGCGCAAGTACGCGGCGCGCCTGCCCGCCGGGGCGGATCCGCGGCGGGCGGAGTACGCGGCGATGGTGGAGACGCTCGGTCATCTGGTCGGCCGGCTGCTGGCCGCGCTGCAGGAGCTCGGCGTGGCGGAGAACACGCTCGTGGTGTTCACCTCGGACAACGGCGGCCACCCGGCCTACTCCGCCAATGGTCCGCTGCGGGGAAGCAAGTGGAATCTCCACGAGGGTGGCATCCGGGAGCCGTGGATCGTGCGCTGGCCTGGCCGGGTCCCGGCCGGGGCGGTGAGCGACGGCCCGTTCGCCGGCACGGACCTGCTGCCGACCCTCGCGGCCGCCGTGGGCGCGCCGCTCCCTGCCGGTGTGACCCTCGGCGGGCGCAACCTCTGGCCGGTGTGGCGGGGCGAACCCGCGGCGACCGAGCTGCTCACGCGCCCGCTGCTCTGGCACTTCCCTTATTATCATCCCGAGACCGGCTTCGCCGCGGCGCGGCCGGCGATCGGCGTGGATGATTTCGCGGTGAGCCAGACGCGGCCCCACGCCGCCCTGCGCCTCGGTGACTGGAAGCTGCTGCACCGCTTCGAGGACGGCCGCGACGAGCTCTAACACCTCGGCCGCGATCCCGGCGAGCAGGCGGACCTCGCCGCGCGCGAGCCGGGGCGGGCCCGCGAGCTCTGTCGCCGCTTGGACGCGGCCCTCGACGAGGCCGGCGCCCGGCGGCCGACGCGGTCCGGGCCGTGACGCCCCGCAGTCCAGCCGTCAACTGAATGAGTTGGCTCAGAAGCGGCCGCCCACCCCGGCCGTCACCGTGACGCCCGGGATGCGCACCTCGGAGATCAGGTCGGCGATCCCGCGGTAGAACGACTGCGGCGCGTTGAAGATGTTGCCGACGTCGAGCGAGAGCGTGACCGCGGGGCGGAGCTGGTAGGCCACGCCGGCGTTCACGATCGTCCGGCGGTCGGTGTACTGGTTGCGCCCGGAACCCGCGGCGGTGAAAGCGTTGAGGTACTCGCCGGTGCGGTTCCAGACCACGCGGGCGCTGAAGCCGCCGTGTCGCCAGTGCAGGTTGGCGTTGCCGGTGAACGGCACGAAGCCCGGCACCTCGCCGGATTTCCGCTCGTCCGCGCCGCCGAAGTTCCCGCGGGTGTCGAGGAAGGTGAAGTTGGCGCCGCCACCGAGCCCGCGCAGCCAGCCGGGCAGGAAGGTGAACTGCTGCTGGTAGCTGAGCTCCCAGCCGCGGACGCGCGCCGAGCCGAGGTTCCGCGTGGTGAGGAGGCTGAAGCCGGCGTACTCGCCGTTGTAGCCGTTGTCCGGGCCGGAGCGGACGGTGCCGGAGAGGATGCCGGAGACGAAGTAGTCGGTGATGCGCTTGTCGAACCAAGACACCGAGAGGTTGCCGACGGGCTCGAAGTAATACTCGAGCGAAGCGTCCCAGCTGGTGGCCATCCGCGGGCGAAGCGACGGGTTGCTGATGGTGAGCGTCTGCGCCTGTTCGTTCACCGTCTCGCTGGGCATCAGGTTGGAGAGCGGGGGGCGGCCGAAGCTGGTGGACCAGCTCAGGCGGCCCTTGAGGTTGGGGAGGAAGTCGTGCGTGACGTGCGCGCTGGGGAACGACTTGGTGTAGCTTCCAGAGAGCTCGCGCCGGTTCCCCTCGTAGTCGCGCCGCGCCGCGCCCGCCGGGTCCGCCGTCTGCTGCGCCACGGTGCTGCCGACGCGCCCGCGCACCCAGCCCCAGCTCTCGTCCTCGGTCGCCTCGGTGCGCACGCCCGCCAGCAGGCTGGTCGCGCCGAACCGGCCCTGGGCCATCAGGTAACCCGCGGTCACCGTCTCGGTCGCGAGCCGCGTGCCGGTGTAGCGCGAGGACTCGTGGAAGTAGAGGTCCTCGCGCCAGAGGGCGGAGTCGAGCGGCGTGCGGCCGCGCGCGACCGCGTGGGCGCTGATCCGGGGGAGGTTCAAGCCGAGCTTCCGGTCGCCGAAGACGGCGATCGACGGGTCCACGGGCAGCTGCGCGGCGCTGGTGCCGGTGAAGTTGAAGCGGCGGTTCTTGGTCACGCGGGTGCCCGCGATCTCCTCGCGCCAGCGGAGGCCCGCCTTGACGAAGGCCGCGTTGAGGCCGGCGAGGCGGAGGCGGGCGTTGCCCCGCAGTTCCCGGATCTCGTGCACGGGCTTGTTGTCGTTGAACAGGTAGGTGGCCGGCCGGTAGCTGGCGGCGTTCGCGAGGTCCGGGCCGCCGGCCTGGATGAATCGCGGGTAGAGGTCGGACCGCGTGCGGTCGAGGATCCAGCCCACGCCCGTCGCCTGGATCGTGAGGTCGCCGCCGTCACCCGAGCCGCTGCTGATGCCGTCGAGGCTGACCACGCCGTTGTAGTCCAGCTCGAGGGGGCCGAAGCGGTGCTCGGCGCCGAGGTCGAGGTGGCGCTGGCGGTGGAAGAAGTTGGACATCTGCGACTGCAGCGAGACGGTCGAGGCCGCGATGGGCCGCACCTGCGTCACGCGGTCGGTGAAGCCCGGGATGACGCCCGAGGCGGGCCCGGGGACGGTGGCCTGGTTGCCGGTGAAGGCGCGGAAGTAGTAGCGGAGGCGGAAGCGCTCGAAGGCGTCGTTGAAGATGTAGTTCAGCGAGAGCTTGGTGCTCTCGGAGAGGCGGTAGTCGAACTTCAGGTTGAGGCTCGATTGCTTGCGGTTGTTGTAATTGTCCTGGGTGCGGAAGTCCCAGAGGTAGGCCGGCGCCGCGGTGGTGTTCTGGAAGTCGCGCGTCGTGCTGAAGAAGCCGACCGCCTGTTCGCTGTAGAACAGGTTGAGCGCCATCCCGAGGTTCCGCTCCCCGCCGAGGACGCTGAAGACCTCCTGCCAGGCGACGTTCAGGAGCGGGTGGGTGCGGTGCTGCTCGCGCAGCGGGATCTGCTGCGTGCCCGGCGGCGCGAGCCGCGCGGAGAAATTGTAGGTGATCCGCCGCTTCTCCTTCATTCCCAGGGGTGAGCGGCTCTTCAGGTTCACCGTGCCGCCCAGCGAGCCGGCCTCCTTGTCGGGGGTGTGCGCCTTGGTCACCTCGAGGGCCTCGAACATCGAGCCGGTGATGGTGTGGATGCGCGTCTGGCGGGATTCGCCGCCTTGGCTGCCCAGCAGGGCGCCGTCGACGGTGATGGTGTTGCTGCCCGGCCCCATCCCGCGGATGGTGAAGCCGACGATGTTGCCCTCGTCGCTCAGGTTGCCCGCCACGCCGGGGAGGAGCACCGCGAGCTCGCTCGCGTTCATGTTCGGGAGGTTCCCGTAGGCGTCGAGCGCGACCACGTTCTTCACGTTGGGCGCGTTGCGCTGGGCGGTCAGCGCCGCCGCGTTCCCCTCGCGCTCGCCGGTGACGGTGAAGGTGTCGAGGCGGTAGATCGCCGCGGTGAGGTCGAAGCTGCGGGTGACGGACGCCGTGCCGTCGATGGTCACGCTTGCGCGCGCCGGGTCGAGGCCGAGGTAGCTGGCCACCAACTCGTGGGTGCCGTCCGGGACGTCCGTCAGCACGTAGCGGCCCGTGGCGTCGGTGAGGGCGGAGAGGCCGAGGCGGGGCACCTCGACCCGCGCGCCCTCGAGGAGGTTGCGGGTCGCGGCGTTGCTGATGGTCCCGGCGACGGTGCCGGCGGCCGCGGTCAGCGCGGGCAGGAGGAGCGCGGCGAGCAGGAGGGGGCGGAGGAGGCTGGGCATGCGAAGCAGGGTAGGGGATGGATGAGGGGCAGGGGTGAAGGGGGCGCGCGGCCGTCAGCCGGGCGGGCGGGTCACTTCCGGGCGTGGTCGCGGGCGAGGTGCTCGGCGAGGACGTCGTGGCCGAAGTCACCCTTGAACTCCCGGAAGGCGGTGTGGACGTGGTTCGCCTGGTTCTGGAAGTTGTCGAACTCGATCAGGAAGGTCGGGCCCTGGATGCGGTAGTAGGTGGCCTTGCGGCGGTCGAGGCCGCCGGCCCAGGCGAAGGTGATGCGGTCCAGCCCGGCGGCGGAGATCTCGGCGAACTTCTCCGCCGCGAGCTCGGGCCGCCAGCGGTCGAGGTAGAGCCGCACCAGGGCGAGGAGTTGCTCGCGCTGGGCGGGGTTCATCCGCGCGGCGGGCAGGCCGGCGGGCGCCAGCGGGTCCACGCGCTTCCGGTTGGTGGTCACGATCTCCTTCAGCGCCTCCTGGGCGAAGATGGCCTCGCGCCGCTGGTCCGCGTCGAGCGCGTTCACCAGCGCCAGGCCCTGGTCCTCCTCGGCGGCGAGGGGCCGCTCGCCGCGGCGGGGGCCCGCGCGCACCTCGGCCGGGTTGCTGCCGATGAAGGACGGGGCGAAGAACACGTGGCGGCCTCCGACCACGGTGAAGTTGAACGACAGGTGGTGGCCCTCGAAACGCCAGCCCCAGGTGGCCGCGGGGGCCGGTTCCCCGAAGAAGGTGAGGTAGTACAGCGTCGGGTCGCGGCGGCCCTTGGTGTCCTTCTCCAGCTCCTTCAGGACCAGCTCGAGCGCGATGATCGCCTGCGCCTTCGCCTGCCCGGTGTGGCTGAGGCCGGTCCGGAGCAGCGCGAGGCCGAGCGCCTGCTGGTCAGCGGTCAGCCGCTTGAAGGGCACGCCTTGGCGCGCGAGCGGCACGAAGTTCCAGTTCTCCCGCTCGGCATCGGTGAGCGGGTAGGTCGCCAGCTTCCGCTGCCCGTCATCGAGGGCGACGAGGAAGGTGCCGGCGGCCTGGGCCATCTCCGCGGCGACCTCGTGGGCGCGCAGCGGCAGGCAGGTCAGGAGGGTGAGCAGGGCGAGGCGGGGCAGGGTGGGGCGGGGCACGCGGGTCTGATGCCCCTCTGGGCCGCGGGGGGCAAGGGCGGAGCGGGCGCGATTGCGCGGTTGCGCCGCGGCGCCGGGCGCGTTTCCTGCCCCCAGATGTCGACCGCCTCCGCCGAAGCCGCGCCCGTCCCCGTCCCGCTCCCCGAGGGGGTGCGCCCAGGGACCGAGACGCTGGTGCGGCTGACGCCGGCGGCGGGGGTGAAGGTGCGGGCGCTGATCGCCCGCGAGGCGCAGGGCGACTTTCTGCGGATCGCCATCACAGGCGGGGGCTGCAACGGCCTGAGCTACCAGCTGAAGTTCGTCCCAGCCCCGCGCCGGGGCGACCTCTGCGTCGAGACCGGCGGCGTGCGGGTGCTGGTCGACAGCCGGAGCGCGCTCTACCTGAAGGGCACGCACGTGGACTATTCCGCGGCGCTGGTGGCGGGGGGCTTCAAGTTTTCCAATCCCAACGCCAAGGCCAGTTGCTCGTGCGGCGAGAGCTTCAGCCTGTGAGCCGCCGGGGTGGCGGTCGTGGGCGGCGCAATTAACCCTTGCCCCCAGGGCGGGCCCGGGGGACAACGGGGGTCCTTTTTTTTCCCAGCCCCAGCTTCTTGATGGCCCTCTCCTCCCCCTCCGCCCCCGGCGGCCGCCTTAGCACTTTCCAGCGGCGCAACAACGACCCGTTCGCCGCCATCCGGCGCAATCACCGCATCAAGGTCCCGCAGGTGCGGCTCATCTCCCCTGAGGGCAAGCAGCTCGGCATCATCGATACGACCAAGGCCATCAATCTCGCGCTGGAGAACGGCCTCGACCTCGTGGAGGTCGCCCCCAACGCCACGCCGCCGGTCTGCCGGATCATGGATTTCGGCAAGTACGTCTACGAGGAGCAGAAAAAGGGTTCCCATTCGAAGTCCACCGCCAGCAAGATCAAGGAGATCGAGTTCACCGCCCGCATCGAGCAGCATGATTACGAGACAAAGCTGCGCCACGCCGAAGAGTTCCTCGACCACGGCAACAAGGTGAAGATGCGCCTCAAGTTCCGCGGCCGCGAGATGGCCCACACCGAGATCGGGTTCGAAGTGATGAAGCGCGCCGTCGCCGACCTTGGCGGGATGGCCCACGCCGACGCCGACCCCAAGCTCATCGGCCGCAACATCCACGTGATGCTCACGCCGCTCCCCGCCAACAAGCGGAAGCCGAAGTTCATCACCCTCTCCGAGGAGGATGAGGAGCCCGCGGATGAGTCGCCCGCGCCCGGCGCCCCCGCCGCCGGCTGATCCCGCCGCCGCCATGCCCCGGGCGGCCCCCTTCGCGCGACTCCAGCGCCTCGCTGGCCTCGTCCTCCTTTGGCCCGGCCTGCTCGCCGGCGCCGACTCCCCCCCGCGCTCCGCCCCCTCCCGTCCAGGCGCTTTGGCCGCCGAGACGCCTCCCTCCGCCGCTCGCCCTCCGGTCCGTCGGATCGGGCGCGTCGACCACGTTGCCCTCCCGGACGTAGCCCGCGCCCTCGGGCTGCAGTTCGCCGCCACCGATCAGGGCCGCAGCGCCACCCTCAAGGGGCCTGGGATCTCCGCCGCGTTCGAGGCCGATTCGCGCGAGGCCACGCTCAACGGGCTCCGGCTCTTCCTCGGCGATCCGGTTGCCGTCGCCAGCGGAGTGCTCTGCCTGAGCCGCGTGGACTTCGAGCGCGCCGTCGCGCCCGTGCTCCGGCCCGGCTTCGGCCTCGACCCCCGCCCGGCCCCCAGGGTCATCGTCCTCGACGCCGGCCACGGCGGCCACGATCCGGGGCGGGTCAACGCCCCCCTGAAGATCAACGAGAAGACCCTCACGCTCGACGTCGCCCGGCGCGCCCGCCGCCTGCTGGAGGCCGACGGGTTCAAGGTGGTGCTCACGCGCGAGAGCGACACGTTCATCGCCCTGCCCCAGCGCGCCGCCGCCTCCAACCTCGTTCAGGCCGACGCCTTCGTCAGCATCCACTTCAACGCGCTGCCGCAAGACGCCCGCACGTCAGGGGTTGAAGTCTATACCTTCCCGCCCCGCGGGCAGCGCTCCGCCAATTCGTGGAGTCCCGGCGCGAAGGAGGACGCCGAGCAGCACGCCTCGCCGGTCCACCGGCTAGACGGCTGGAGCGCCCTGCTCGCCCACTCGCTGCACGGCCGGCTCGTCGGCGACCTCAAGGCGCCCGACCGCGGTCGCAAGCTGATGCACCTCGCAGTCCTGCGCCCGTTGCAGGCCCCCGGCGTCCTCGTCGAGTGCGGCTTCCTGACCAGCGAGGCCGAGGCTCGCCGCATTGCGACGCCCGAGTACCGCCAGCAACTCGCCGCCGCCCTCGCCGCGGGTATCCGCGACTACGCGCGCGACGTTGGGGGCGCCCGCCGCGCGCCGCGCACTTCCTCCTCCCCCTCCTCCCGATGATCCGTCCCGTCTTTTTGCCGCTCCTGCTCCTCCTCGCCCCCGCCCGGCTGACCGCGTGGGATTACGAGGGCCACCGCATCGTCGCCCAGCTCGCCCTTGCGGCCCTGCCGGAGGACTTCCCGCGGATCGTCGCTGGGCTCGAGGAGGGCGAGCGCGTTGCTTTCCTGTCGGCCGAGCCGGACCGCTGGCGCAACGTGCCCGATCTTCCGCTCAAGCACGCAGGCGGCAGCTGGGGCGACCACTTCCTCGATTTGGAATACCTCACCGATGCCGGCCTCGATCTTGAGACGCTCACGTCCTTCCGCTACGAGTTTGTACTTCAGTTCGCCCGGGGCCGTGCCGCGCACGCCGCCGCCTTCGAGCCGATCGACCCCGCGCGCAACCGGGACCGTACCGCCGAGTGGCCCGGCTTCGCCCCTTGGGCCATCGCCGAGCACTTCGCCCGCCTGCGCTCCGGGTTCTCCTACCTGCGCGTCTTCGAGCAGGTCGGCACCCCCGCCGAGGCCGCCAACGCCCGGGCGAACCTCCTCTACGTGATGGGCCTCCTCGCCCATTACGTCGCCGACTGTTCCCAGCCGCTCCACACGACCAAGCACTACAACGGCTGGTCCGGGGACAACCCCCGCGGTTACTCGACCTGGAACGGCCTCCACGCTTGGATCGACGGCGGGATCATCGCCCGCACCGGCCTGCGCTTCCCCGCTCTGCGGGAGCGCGCCCTGCCCCCGCGGGTACTGCCCCTTGTCCCTCGCAAAGACGGCCGCGACCCGCTCTTCGTTGCCGTGCTGGACTACATCCGCGTCCAGCACCGCCAGGTGGAGACGATCTACGAGCTCGCGAAGGCCGGCCGCCTGGGGCAAGCTCCCGGTGCCGAGGTTCCGGCCGAGACGCGCCGCCTCATTGAGGAACAGCTGCTCGCCGGGGGGCAGATGCTCGCAAGCGTATGGCTCACCGCGTTCCGCGGCGCGGTGCCGGACACGTACCTCCGCGCGGCGATCGCCCGCCGTCAGGCCGCGGCACCCTGACCCCAGCCGGGGTTGCCCGCGGTGTGCCCCGCCTCCTTTCCACGGCGTGCCTGCTGGCGCCGCTCTGCCTGATGGGACTCGCCGGTCCCGCCGGCCGCTCCCTCGCCGGCGGACGTTCTCGTCCTCGCCAACGCCCGCTATTACCTCGCCATGCGCAGCGTCCTCGCGGCCAGCGTTGCCCGCGCGCTGCCGGCCGGGCGCTGGCGGACCTGGCCCAGCGCGGAGAGGTGGGCGCCCCGGGGCTCGCGACCGCGGCGCTACCGGGCCATGGGGATCATCCCGGGCAGCACGTAGGCTTGTAGCATCACGAATAGTCCCATCAGCACAGCCAGCGCCACGCTGTGCCAGAAGACCGCGCGCAGGATGGTGCCGGCCGAGGGGCTTTCCGGGTGGCCGCCGGTGGCGACGCTCGCGACCACGATGCTCTGCGCGTCGATCATCTTGCCCATCACGCCGCCCGAGCTGTTGGCCGCGCAGGTGAGCAGGGGGTTCAGGCCGAGCTGCTCGGCGGTCACCTTCTGCAGGTTGCCGAAGAGGACGTTCGAGGAGGTGTCGCTGCCGGTGAGGGCGACGCCGAGCCAGCCGATGATCGGGGAGAAGAACGGGAAGAGCCACCCGGTGCCGGCCATCGCGAGGCCCATCGTGGTGTCCGTCCCGCTGTAGCGCGTGGTGAAACCGAGGGCCATCATCACGGAGATCGTGAGTAGCGAGACGCGCACCCGCAGGAGCGTGCGGCCGTAGAGCCGGAGCGCCTCTCCGGGGTGGACGCGGAGGGCGAGGGCCGTGGCGATGCCGGCGAGCAGCAGGGCGGTTCCCGTGGCGGAGAGCAGGTTGAGGTTGAAGACGGCCTTCTCCTGCTCAGGGCGCGGCGCGACCGGTGGCACCTTCTCCACCGCGAGGTGCAACGCGGGCACCGGCAGCTGGGGGGCGAACCACCCGTTGAGCGCCGCCTTCACCGGCGGCAGGCCCCAGAGGAAGACGAACGCGGACAGGAAGAGCCATGGAACCCACGCCTTCCACGGCGGGCCGCCCGCGGCCGCGGGGGACTCCGCCAAGACGCGGACCCCCGGGTTGGTCTGCTCCTCCGCCGGCCGCCAGAAGCGCATCAGAACCACCACCGCGAACATCGAGGCCGCGCCAGCGATGATATCCACCAACCACGGCCCGTGGAAGTTGCTCACGAGGTACTGGACCAGTCCAAAGCTCGCGCCCGCCACCAGGCACGCGGGCCAGACGGCCACCATCCCGCGCCAGCCCGCCTGCGCCGCCACCAGCCAGAACGGCACCAGCAGCGAGAAGAACGGCAATTGTCGGCCGACCATCGCGCTCAGATCCAGCAGATCCAGCCCGGTGAGGGGCGCGAGGGTCACCAGCGGAGTGCCGAGGGAGCCGAAGGCGACCGGCGCCGTGTTGCCGATCAGGGCAAGCTTTGCCGCTTCCAGTGGCCGAAAGCCCAGCCCGATCATCAGCGCCCCCGAAATCGCCACCGGCGCCCCGAAGCCCGCTGCACCCTCGATGAAGGCGCCGAAGGAAAACGCGATGAGCAATGCCTGAATGCGCCGGTCGGCGGACACCCCCGCGACCTGCCGCTGCAGCACCGTGAACTGGCCGGTGTCGACCGAGAGCTGGTAGATGAAGATCGCGTTGAGGATCAGCCAACCGATCGGTAGCAGGCCGAAGGCGGCCCCGTACGCCGCCGCCGCCAGCGCGAGCTGCGTCGGCATCCCGTAGACCGCAGTTGCGGTGGCCAGCGCCACCCCAAGGGCGACGAGGGCCGCGAGGTGCGCGCGCACATGCCCGAAGGCAAGCAGGGCGAGCAGCACGATTACTGGCAACGCCGCGACGAGGGCGGATACCCCGATGCCGCCGAGTGGGGCGTAGGTTTGGGACCAGGTCATCGGGCGGGGTGGGGTTTCGGGCCGGAGCGGGGCGGCCGAGGCGCCTAGAACCAGCGTTTTCGTCGCAGGTAGATGAACATCAAAATTGTCGAGACAAGGGTGAAGCCCACCGCGACCGGATAGCCGCGGCGCAGCTCCGGCATCGCCTCGAAATTCATCCCGAACCAAGTGCCGATCACCATCACCGGGATCGTGATCGCGGTGAGCGCGGTGAGGAACTTGATCCCCTCGTTGGCCTCGAAGGCCGCCTTGTTGAGGTAGATATCAAACGCCATCAGCAGCCGTTCGTGATAGCCGGCGACGGTATCCTCGAGGCGAGCGAGGTTGTCGCGCAGGTCCCGGAAGTAGGGTAGCAGCTTGGTCCGGATCAGCTTGTTCTCCCCGCGCGCCAGCCGATCGATCACGTCCCGCTGCGGCCGCACGATGGTGCGCAGCCGCGTGAAGTCGTTGCGCACGTGCAGCAGCTCCGTCACGAGGGCCTTCTCGCCCGAGCGCCGCGCCAGCACGTGCTCCTCGAGTTCCTCCAGCTCGGCGCGCAGCTCCTCCACCACTGGCGCGTAGTTGTCCACGAGGAGGTCGATCAGCGTGTGCGCGATCCGGTCCGGCCCCCGCGGTCCGGCCCCCGCCTGCTTCAGCGTCCGCTCGATCAGCGAGGAGACTGAGCGCAGCGGTGCGGTGTGGAAGGTGACGAGGAAGTCCTTGCCGAGGAAGAAGTCGAGCTCGGTGGTGTTGAACTTCTCGGTCCGGGTGAAGTCCACCGCGTGGGTGACGATAAAGAGGTAGTCCTCGTAGTCCTCGACCTTCGGGAGCGAATTCGGCTGGGTGCAGTCCTCGATCGCGAGTGGGTGGAAGCCGAAGACGCCTTCAAGCAGCGCGCGGGTCTCCTCGGGTGTTGGGTTGTCTAGGTCGACCCAGAGCAGCAGCCCCTTGTCGGCACGCACGAGGCGGAGCGCCTCCAGCTCGAGGTCCTGGCCAACGAGCTTGCTGTCGCTGAAGATGAACGACCGGATCATCGTGCAGGAGCGTGGCGGCCCAGCTCGGCGGCGTCGAGCCGCGAGGTGGAGCGCTCAGAGCCCGAGGCGGGCCTCGGTGGCGGCGATGGCGGCGATGAACTCCGCGGGGGTCGCCGCGGCGAGGAAGGCGGCGCGGTCGGCCGGGTCGCGCAGCAGCTTGCACAGGGTGCTCACCACCTCGAGATACTCACCCGGCTTGGTTTTGGGCGTGCCGAGCACGAAGAACAGCCGCACCAACTCGCCCTTGTCGTCGAAGACGATGCCCTCATCCGAACGGCCGACCGCCATCACGATGCGGCGCACGTGCTCGGTGCGCGCGTGGGGCAGGGCGATGCCGTTGCCGAGCGAGGTGGTGTCGAGGCGGTCCCGGGCCAGCAGCTCGTCGTAGAAGCCAGCGTAGTTCGCGACCTCCGGGTGCCCGTCGAGCGGCCGGGCGATTTCGTTGAGCGCCCCGGTGCGCCGCGTGGCTTGCAGGCGCAGGGTGATGCGCGAGGGATCAAGGAGCGACGTGATGCGGCCGGTCATACGCGGTCAAGGCAACGCAGAAGCCGCGGGCGTGGGAAGGAGAAAACCACCGCGCGCGCGGCGGCGCCCGAAATGGCGTTGCGCACCCCCCCGCCGCGCGCAGCGTAGCCGCATGTTCCGCCTGTTGCGCGTCCTCGCTTTCGCCGGGACCCTTGCCGCCGCCGAGCCCTTCTCCCGCTCGCTCGCGCCCGCGGACTTCGCCGCCGCCGGCCTCGGCCGCCTCACCTCGGATGAATTGTCCCGCCTCGACGCGCTGATCGCCGCCCGCGGCCAGCCTGCGCCAGCGGTGGTCGCGGCCGCATCCGCCGCGGAACGTGCCCCGGTGGCCCCCGTCCGGCGCGCCGCGCCCGCCGCAGAGGCGGAGATGATGGAGAGCCGCCTCTCCGGTGAGTTCCGCGGCTGGGAGCCACGCGGGGTGTTTGCCCTTGAGAACGGCCAGCGCTGGCAGGAGACGGGCGGCACAACCTATGCCGGACCGCCGCTCTCCGCCCCCGCGGTGCGCATCCGGGCGGGTGCCCTCGGCGCTTACTGGATGCGGATCGAGGGCGTGCGCCTTGAGGTGAAGGTGCGCCGCGTCGACGCTGGCCGCTAGGCGCTTAGAACCAGAGGTTCGGCCAGAGCCGCGCGGCGACCAGCGCCTGAATCAGCCCCAGCACCGAGATCAGCGACAGCAGCATCGTCCAGCTGCGCAGCGTCTCGCCCTCGGTGAGGCCGCCGAGCCGGCCGATCACCCAGAACCCGCTGTCGTTCATCCAGGACAGCATCGAGGCCCCATAGCCGACGGCCAGGTAGATGTAGAACACATGGACGCCGAAGCCGGCCGGCCCGGCGATCGAGAGCATGATCGAGGAGGCGGTGATCATCGCGACAGTCGCTGAGCCCTGCGCCACGCGCACGACCACCGCGAGCAGCCAAGCGAGGAACACGTAGTTCATCCCGCCGCCCTCAGCGAGCACGCGCACGGAGTCGCCAATCCCGGCGTTCTTGATCATGGCGCCGTAGGCGCCGCCGGCGGCCGTGATCAGGATGATGACGCCCGCGGTTTCGAGCGGCGGTCCGAGGATGTCGACCGCGTTCCGCCACGCGAGGCGGCGCTGGCGGGCGTACACTGCGAGCGCCACGGCCGCGCCCAGCAGGAGGGCCACATTCTTGTTGCCGAGGAACTCGATGGTCGGAGCGGCCGCCGCGGGCAGGCGGCCCGCGAAGGGCGCGCTGAAGGAGGCGGTGGCGATGAGCACCACCGGCAAAATCACTGGCGCGATCGAGACCCAGAAGCCCGGCAGTTCCTCCTCTCGGCGATTCGCCACGTCCTGCAGCGAGGCGAGCGAGGAGCCGGCCGTCTCGCGCAGCGGCACCGGGTGGCGCGCGTCGATCCAGTGGGCGAACGCGAGCCCGCCGAGCGCGGGCAGGATGCCGAAGAGGATGCCACCCACGATCGAGAGGCCGAGATCCACCCGCAGGGTCTCCGCCACGATCAGCGGTCCCGGGGTCGGGGGCACCGTGCCGTGGGTGATCACGCCGCCGGCGCAGATCGCGAGCACGTAGAGCAGGTAGTTCTTCCCCGTCCGCAGGGCGAGGGCCCGCGCCAGCGGAACCAGCAGGAAGAAAACGGTGTCGAAGAACACCGGGATCGCGAGGATGAAGCCGCAGGCGAGCAGGGCCAGCGGCGCCCGCTTCTCCCCCAGCACCGCGATGAAGCGGCGGATGATCCGGTCCGCCGCCCCGCTCTCCATCAGCGCCACGCCGATGACCGATGCGATCGCGATGGTAAATCCGATCTTGCCGGCCGCGGAGCCGAACTCGGCCATTACCGCCTCGACCGCCTTGGTGAAGCGTCCGGCGCCCGTCTGGCCGAGGGCCGTCATCAGCCCGACGAAGATCGCGGCGAAGAAGAGCGCGAAGAACGCGTGCAGCCGCAACCAGACGATGGCGGCCACGATGAGCACGACGCTCAGGGCGAGCACCGTGAGAGGCCCGGGCGCGGAGGCGAGGGCGAGGGGTAGCGGGGGCATTCCCCGAGCGCGCCAGCGCGGGGGCGCCCGGGCAAGCCGTTTAATCGGCCGGCCCCGGGGGGGCGCCTCGCTCAGGCTCCAGCGGGGTCGCCGGCGGCCGCCTGCTCCTCGTCCGTCTCGATGATCCGCGCAATGCTCAGCAGCTTGTCGCCCGGCTCGAGCGTGACCAGCCGGACGCCCTTGGCGCCGCGGCCCGTCTCGCGGATGCCGGCGACGGGGCAACGGATGCTCTGGCCTTTGGCCGTGAGCAGCATCACCTCGTCTTCATCGCGCACCGCGAGGGCGCCTGCGAGGTGGATGGAGCCGTCCTCCGGGAGATCGATGGCCCAGACGCCGCTGCCGCCGCGGTTGATCAGGCGGTAGTCCTCGAAGCGGGTGCGGACGCCGAGCCCGGCCTCGCTCGCGACGAGAAACTTCGCCGCGTGGTCGACCACGGTGATCGCCTGCAGCACGTCGCTGACGAGCTTGAAGCGCATCCCGGTGACGCCCCCTGTGGCCCGGCCAGTGGGACGGAACAGCTCCTCGCCGGTTTCGGGGTCGCGCTCGCTGAGGCGGACGGCGAGGCCTTGGTGGGAGACGAGCACCAGTTCGTCGGCGCCGGTGGTCAGCACGGTGCCGATCACCGTGTCGCCGGGGTCGAGGTTGATCCCAATGATACCGCCGTCGCGGGTGCTATTGGCGTAGTCGGAGAGCGGGCTCTTTTTGATGACGCCGGCGCGGGTGGCCATCACGAGGAAGCGGTCGGCGACGAAGTCCCGCACGCAAAGCATCGCCGCGATCTTCTCGCCCTCGCCGAGGCGGAGGAAAGAGCCGACCGACTTGCCGCGCGAGGCGCGCGTGCCCTCGGGGACGTCGTAGCACTTGCGGGCGTGGCATTGCCCGCTGCTGGAGAGGAAGAGAATGAAGTCATGCGTGCTCGCGGTGAACAGGTGCTCGACGAAGTCTTCCTCGTAGGTCTCGGCTCCGATGACACCCTTGCCGCCGCGCCGCTGCAGGCGGTACTGGGCGGCGGGCGTGCGCTTGATGAAGCCGAGGTGGGAGACGGTGATCACGCAGCCCTCGTTGGGCACGACATCCTCCATCCGGAACTCGCCGGCGGCGGCCTCGATGGCGGTCCGCCGGGGCGAGGAGTGTTTGGCCTTCATCTCGAGCAGCTCACGCTTGATCAGGTCGAGCAGCTTGGCCTCGGACTCAAGGATGCCGCGCAGTTCCTCGATCAGCTTCATCAGCTCGAGGTACTCAGCCTCGATCTTGCCCCGCTCAAGGCCGGTGAGCTGGTAGAGTCGCAGCTCGAGGATGGCGTCGGCCTGGCGTTCCGAGAGCGGGTAGCGGGCCATCAGGCGCTCGCGGGCCTCCTCGCGGTTGGCGGAGGCGCGGATGATGCGGACAAAGTCGTCGAGGTGGTCGAGGGCGATGATGTAGCCCTCGAGGATGTGCGCGCGGTCCTCGGCCTCGCGGAGCCGGAAGCGGGTGCGCCGGGTGACTACCTCGCGGCGGTGCGCGAGGTAGCAATCGATCAGCTCCCTGATGTTCATCTGCTTCGGCCGCTTCTGGTCGAGCGCGAGGAGGATGACGCCAAAGGAGGACTCGAGCGCCGTCTTCTGGAAGAGCTGGTTGATCACGACCTTGGCCTGCTCGCCCCGCTTGAGCTCGATGACGATGCGAGTGCTCTCGTCCGACTCGTCGCGCAAATCGCGGATGCCGTCGACCTCCTTCTCGGAGACGAGCTCGGCGATGCGGGTGACGAGGGTGCTGCGGTTGACGTTGTAGGGGATCTCGGTGATGACGACCTGTTCCATCCCGCCCTTGAGCTCTTCGGTGTGGGCCTTGCCGCGGATGCGGACGATGCCCTTGCCGGTGCGGAGGTAGCTGAGGATGCCCTCGCGGCCGGAGATGATGCCCCCGGTGGGGAAGTCAGGTCCCTGGATGAGCCCGCAGAGCTCGTCGACGGTGATGCCGGGCCGGTCGATGATGGCGCAGGCGGCGTCGATGATCTCGCCGAGGTTGTGCGGAGGGATGTTGGTCGTCATGCCCACCGCGATGCCGGTCGAGCCGTTCATCAACAGGTTGGGGAGGGCTGCCGGGAGAACGGTGGGCTCGGTGGTGGACTCCTTGTAGTTGGGGACGAAGTCGACCGTCTCTTCCTCGATGTCGCGCAGGAGGTCCTCGGCGATCTCGCGGAGGCGGGCCTCGGTGTAGCGGTAGGCGGCGGGCGGGTCGCCGTCGACGGAGCCGAAGTTGCCCTGCGGGTCGATCAGCGGGTAGCGCATCACCCAGGGCTGGGCGAGGCGGACAAGGGTGTCGTAGACGGAGGAGTCGCCGTGGGGATGGAAGTTCTTGAGTACCTCGCCGACGACGCCGGCGCACTTGTCGAAGGCGCGGTTGTGGAGGAGCCCCTCGCGGAGCATCGCGTAAAGGATGCGCCGCTGTACCGGTTTGAGGCCGTCGCGGGCGTCGGGGAGCGCGCGCGAGATGATGACCGACATCGAATAATCGATGTAGGCCGTCTGCATGATGTCCGTGATGTTCGCGGCGGAGAGCTTTTCAGGGACGGTGGACACGGGAAAGGAGCGAGGAGTGAGGAGCGGGTAGCGAAAAGCTGGCGGAAGCGGTTAGCCGGTGGCGAAGGACGCGGAGCGGCTGTTCACGCGCCGCCGCGCTCCATCCGATTGATAGAGCCCTGTAGGAGGCGGGAGACCTCCTCGACGCCGTCCTGAAGCGTCGCCGTGTCGGCGTAGCGCAGGTCGAGGGCGAGGATCAGCTGGTAGAGGCATTCGTTGGCGGAGCCCTGAGCGATGTTCAAGCAGCGGAGCTGATCCGGCTTGCTCCGTTTCCAGAAGCCCTCGACGAAATTCGAGGCGAAGCTGACCGCCGCGCGCCGCAGCTGCGCGGTGAGGGCGAACACCTCGTGCTGTGGAAATTGGTCCGCGCAGCAGTAGGTCGCCAAGGCGCAGGCGTGGGCCTTCCGCCAAGCGACGACGTCCCTAAACGATTGGGCTTTTTCAGGCATCAGTAAGTTGGGTGGTTTCAGGCGCTCCTCACTCCCCGCTGCTAGCTTCGCGCTCCTTCGCGGCTTGGCGCTGGGCTCAGACGTCCAGGTATTGGACGTTGAGGGCGTTGTCCTCGATGAACTGGCGGCGGGGGGGCACCTCGTCGCCCATCAGCAGGGTGAACAGGGCGTCTGCCTTGGCCGCGTCCGCGATGTCCACCTTCAGGAGGCGGCGTTTCTCCGGGTCCATCGTGGTCTCGAAGAGCTGCTTCGGATTCATTTCGCCGAGGCCCTTGTACCGCTGGATGCTCAGGCCCTTGCGGCCGAGGGCGCGGATCTGGGCCACGATCTCCAAGGGTCCGCGCAGGGGCGTATGCGCCTCGGACTTCTGGCCGGCGTTCTCGGTCAGTCGGTAGTCCGGGTTGGCGTCCGGGGTGAAGCGGGTGGCGCCGAGGCCGGCCTCGTCCAGCGCGCGCAGGAGCTTCGCCATTTCGGTTCTTTCGTAGACCTCGTGGAGGGTGACGCGCCGGGCCGGAGCGGCCGGGCGCGGCCCGGCGACGAACGGCGGGGTGGACCCGCCGACGCTCTGCTCTGTAAAATCGGCGTTCAGGTTGTGCGCGGCGAGGAATGCCGCCCGGCCGTGCTCGTCGGCCAGGAACTGGTGGGACTCGCGGTTGCCCTCGCGGATGCGCGCCATGTAGCGAGGCAGGACGTGGGTCGCAGGATCGCGGGCGTCGAGGTACTCGCCCAAGGGGGCGCCGTGGCGGGTGACGCCGCCGCCCAGCTTCTCGAGGGCAGCCAGCACCTCTACGATCCGGTCGATGGCGGCCGGGGTGAAGACGTGGCCGTCGCCGAGGCGGGTGAGGAGCACGTCCTCCGAGCCGAGCTCCAGCAAAATGCGGTTTAGCTGTTCGTCGTTGTCGACGTACTGCTCCCGCTTCTTGCGCTTAATCTTATACAGGGGCGGCTGGGCGATGTAGACGTAGCCGCGGTCGATCAGCCCCTTCATCTGCCGGTAGAGGAACGTCAGCAGCAGGGTGCGGATGTGGGAGCCGTCCACGTCGGCGTCGGTCATGATGATGACCTTGTGGTAGCGAGCCTTGTCCGGGTTGAAGCCGCCGACCGAATCGTCGCCCTCGCCGATGCCGGTGCCGACGGCGGTGATGAGGGTCCGGATCTCCTCGTTGGAGAGCACTTTGTCGAGGCGGGCCTTCTCCGTGTTGATGAGCTTGCCGCGCAGGGGCAAAATGGCCTGGAAGCGGCGGTCGCGGCCCTGCTTGGCGGAACCGCCGGCGGAGTCGCCCTCGACGATGTACAGCTCGGTCATCGCGGGGTCCCGCTCGGAGCAATCGGCCAGCTTGCCGGGGAGGCCGCCGCCGGAGAGGGCGCCTTTGCGGACGGTCTCGCGGGCCTTGCGCGCGGCCTCGCGGGCCCGGGCGGCGTTGAGCGCCTTGTCGATGATCCGTTTGGCCATCGAGGGGTTGGTCTCGAACCCCATCATCAGGCCCTCGTAGCAGGCCGAGCCGACGAAGCTCTCCACCTCTGGCGAGAGTAGCTTCACCTTGGTCTGGGACTCGAACTTCGGGTCGCTGTGTTTGATGGAGATCACCGCCGCCAGCCCTTCGCGGACGTCGTCGCCCGTGATCTGCGGGTCCTTGTCCTTCAGCAAGTTGTTGGATTTCGCGAACTGGTTGATCGCGCGGGTCAGGGCGCTGCGGAACCCCGAGAGGTGCGTGCCCCCATCCGGGTTGTGGATGGTGTTGGTGTAGCAGAGGACCTGGTCGCTGTAGGTGTCGTTGTACTGGAAGACGACCTCGACGTGGATCTCGGCGTCCTTCTCGTCGAGGCGCACGCGCTGCTCCCGGCGGATCGCGAAGGGCTTCGGGTGGAGGGGGGCCTTGCCCTGGTTGAGCTGGCGCACGAATTCTTCGACGCCGTCTTTGTACAGGTAGGTCTCTGGCTTGGGGTCAGACGGCCGCTCGTCGGTGAAGACGATTTCGAGGCCGGAGTTGAGGAACGCCAGCTCGCGCAGGCGCTGGGCAATCCGCGGGGTCTGGAAGACCGTGGTGTCCCGGAAGATTTCGGGGTCGGGCTTGAAGGTGATCAGTGTGCCCGTGCCCTTCGCCTTCCCGATGACGTCCAGCTTTTTCACCGTGCGGCCGCGCTCGAACTTCATATGGTGGACCTGGCCGCCGCGCGAGACCTCCACCTCAAACCATTCGGAGACGGCGTTCACGCACTTGGCGCCGACGCCGTGGGTGCCGCCCGAGAACTTGTAGCCGCCCTGCCCGTACTTGCCGCCGGAGTGCAGCGTCGTGAGCACCATCTCGACGCCTGGAATCTTGTACTGCGGGTGGATATCCACCGGGATGCCGCGGCCGTTGTCGCGGATGCTGATCGAGCCGTCGACGTGGATCGCCACCTCGATGCGGGCGCAATGGCCGGCCAGGTGCTCGTCCACCGAGTTGTCGAGCACCTCGGAGACGCAGTGGTGCAGCGCGCGCTCGTCGGTGCCGCCGATGTACATTCCCGGCTTCTTGCGGACGGCTTCCAGACCCTCGAGTTTGCCGAGTTTAGAGGCGTCGTAGGCATCGCCGGCGGGGGAGTCCGGAGCAGGTCTGGCGGCGGGCAAGTCGGTCATCGTGGGGGGCGCAAAGGGCGAACGGAAAATCCTCGGCACGGGCGCTTCGGGAGGCGAGGGTTTTCTCGGGGAAAAGGGGGGCCGGAAAGGCCGTTTCCGCCGCTTTTATGGGGTGCGGGCAGCCGGGCCCGGACCGGGGTAGCCGCCCGCCGTCGACCGCGCTGGGAGATTGCCCTCCGCCGGACCCGTTTCCCGGCCCCGCGGGAGACTAGCGTTGACCCGCTCCGGCGGTCGGCCCACCGTCCGTCCCAATGCTTACCCCTGTGATGCAGGCCCTGCTGGTGCTTCAGGATCGTGACCTGCACCAGCGGTCGCTCGCCGCCCAGCTCCGGGCCGTGCCCGAGGACCAGGCCCGGGTCGAGCGCCAGGTCGCGGCGGAAAAGGCCGCCATCGAGGCGGCCCGCGGGGAGCTGAAGGAACTGGAATCGCGCAAAAAGTTGCTGGAGATAGAGATCGGCACGGCGGAGGCCAAGGTGGCGCAGTACCGGACCCAGCAGCTATCGATTCGAAAGAACGATGAGTATCAGGCGATGGGCCAGCAGATTGCGGCCACGCAGGAGGCGATCGGGCGCTTGGAAGAGCAGGAACTGGGGGTGATGTTCGCGATCGACGAGGCCCGGAAGCGGTTTGAGACGGCGGCCGGGGTGCTCCAGGCCAACATCGCCGGCCACGAGGCCCGCCTGGCGGTGCTCCGGCAGCGGGCGGCGGCGCTCACCGTGGAGCTACGTGGCGCCGAGGAGGCGGTTGCGGCCGCTCGCACCGGCGTGGAACCCCTGCGGTTGCGGGCCTACGACCGGGTGGCGGCACGCCAGATGCCCGTGGTGGTGCCCATCCACGGCAGCAAATGCGGGGGCTGCCACCTGAAGGTTTCCAGCGAGGTCGAGTCCGCCGCGCGCGCCAAGACGCCCGACCCGATCGCCCCGCTTCCGACCTGCGACCAGTGCGGGCGGATCGTCTTCTGGGAAAGCTGAGCCCCGCGCCGCCCGCGCGCGGGGCGTTTTGGGCGTGCCACCGCGGCCGCGCCGAGGCCAGATGATGGGATGCTGCCCCGCTCCCTGCTCTCGCGTCGCCGTGCCGTCCCGCGGCTGGCTTGTCTGCTGCTCACCGTCCTGCCGCTCCTGCCCGCCGCCGCGCCGGAAAGCCCGCGCCGGGTTCTGGTCGTGACCGTGACCACGGGTTTCCGCCACTCCTGCATCCCGTTGTCGGAGCAGATCCTCGAGCGGATGGCCCGGGAGGACGGACGGTTCGCGGTCGACTTCGTGCGCCAGCCGGAGGGGATGCCGGGTCCGCCCTCCCGCCCGCGTCCCGGCCCGGCAGGCGAGGCGGATCCCGCTCACCAGGAGGCGCTGCGCCGCTTCGCCGACGAGGAACGCCGGTACCGCGAGACGTGGATGCCGCGCGTCGAGGAGGCCCTCCGCCCGCTGCACCCCGCGAACCTCGCGCGCTACGCCGCCGTGCTCTTCGCCAGCACCACCGGGGAGCTGCCTCTGCCCGACAAGCAGGGCTTCATCGACTGGATCGCGTCCGGGCGCGCGTTCATCGGCGTCCACGCTGCGACTGACACCTTCCACGGCTTCCGGCCCTTCATCGAGATGATCGGCGGCGAGTTCCTGCGCCACGGTCCGCAGGTGGCGGTTGAGGGGATCAATGACGATCCCGCGCACCCCTCCGGGCGCCCGCTGCCGGCCCGCTGGCCGGTGTTCGACGAGATTTACCAGTTCAAATCCCACGCCCCCGAGCGGGTCCACAGCCTCCTGCGGCTTGACCGGCTGATGCTCACGGCCGAAGACATCAAGGCGGGGCGGGCGACGCCGGGGCACTACCCCTTGGCGTGGGCGCGCCGCCACGGACAGGGCCGGGTCTTTTACACGGCCTTGGGCCACCGGGAGGACCTCTGGGATCCGGGTCGCGAGGAGAAGGGGGGACGTCGTAACCCGCGGGAAGCGGCGCGGCTCTTCCAGGGGCACCTCCGCGGCGGCATTCTCTGGGCCCTCGGCCTCGAGCCGGGCCGGCCGTAGCCGGCAGGGGGCGGCGGGGCGCTGCCCTGGCGCCCTCTTGAACCAACCGGCTCAGGCCAGGATTCCCTTCACGAGGTGGCCGTGGACGTCGGTGAGGCGGTAGCGGCGGCCCTGGAACTTGTAGGTCAGCTGCTCGTGGTCGACGCCGCAGAGGTGCAGGAGGGTCGCGTGCAGGTCGTGGATGTGCACCCCGTCGCGGACCACGTTGTAGCCGTACTCATCGGTCTCGCCGTGGGTGATGCCCGCCTTCACGCCACCGCCGGCCAGCCACACCGAGAAGCAGCGCGGGTGGTGATCGCGGCCGAAGTTCGTCGCCGTCATCGGGCCCTGGCAGTAGTTGGTCCGCCCGAATTCCCCGCCCCAGATCACGAGGGTGTCGTCGAGCATCCCCCGCTGCTTCAGATCGGTGACCAGCGCCGCGCTGGGCTGATCGGTCTGCAGGCACTCGCGGCGGATCCCGCCGGGCAGGCCCGCGTGGTGGTCCCAATCCTGGTGGTACAGCTGGATGAACCGCACCCCACGCTCAGCGAGACGGCGGGCGAGGATACAGTTGGCCGCGAAGGTGCCCGGCGTCCGCGCGTCCGGGCCGTAGGCGTCGACCACCGCGTCGGGTTCGCCGCGCAGGTCGGTGACCTCCGGGACGCTGCTCTGCATCCGGAAGGCGAGCTCGTAGTTGGCGATGCGGGCGCCGATCTCGGCGTCCGGGGTGCCGGCGAACTGGTGCTCGTGGAGCTCGCGCAGGCGGTCGAGGGCGAGGCGGCGGTTGGCCGGGGAGACGCCCGCGGGATTGCCGAGGTACAGGACGGGATCGCCGCCGGAGCGGAAGCGCACGCCCTGGTGCTTGGCGGGCAGGAAGCCGGAGCCCCAGAGGTGCGACATCAGCGGCTGGCCCTTCTTGTCCTTCGTGAGCAGGACGACAAACGACGGCAGGTTGTCGTTGCTGCTGCCGAGGCCGTAGTCGAGCCACGCGCCGAAGCTGGGGCGGCCTGGGATCTGCGCGCCGGTCTGCATGAAGGTCACGCCCGGGCCGTGGTTGATCGCCTCGGTGTGCAGGGAGCGGATCACGCAGAGCTCGTCGGCGACCTTCGCGGTGTAAGGCAGCAGCTCGCTGAAGGCGTTGCCGCTCCGGCCGTGCCGCTGGAACGCGAAGGGTGAGCCGGCGATCGGGATCGAGCTCTGGTTGCCGGACATCCCGGTGAGGCGCTGCCCGCCGCGGACGGAGTCGGGCAACTGTTCCCCGTGGCGTTGGTTGAGCAGGGGTTTGGGGTCCAACAGGTCAAGCTGGGAGGGGCCGCCGGACTGGAAGAGGTAGATGATGCGCTTGGCCTTGTGGGCGAAGTGGAGGCCGCCGCCGGGGGCGGCGCCGACGGCGGAGGCCGCGTGGGCGGGGCGCGCAAGGAGCCGGGCGAGGGCGAGGCCGCCGAGGCCCAGACCGAGGCGGTTGAGGCATTCGCGGCGGCTGAGCCGGAGCCAGGGCTCGGCGCCAGTGCAGAGCGGGGCAGGATCGGGCAGGCTCATCGTTTCTGAACGAACAGGTCGTGGTTCATCAGGGTGTTCACCAGCGTGGCCGCGGCGGCGAGGGCCACCGGCGGCAGCGCTGGATCGGCCGGGCGCGAGCCGTGGGTCAGGTAACAGTCCGCGTCGCCCGGCTCGCGGGCGTAGTGGTCCAGCTGCTCGCGGTGGAGCCGGAGCAGAATCGCGGCCTCGGTGGCGTCGGGGTCCCGCCCGAGCACGCGGCGGAAGGCCAGCGCCGGCAGCGCCTCGGGCCGCCCCGCGGTCGCGCGCAGCAGGTCTTCGGCGAGGGCGCGCGCCGCCTCGACGAACTGGGTGCCGTTCAGGAGCACGAAGGCGTGCAGCGCGGTGTTGGTGGTGTCGCGGCGGGCGACGCACACCACGCGTTTCGGCACGTCGAACGCCTCCAGCACCGGCGCGGGGCCGTTGCGCCGCCAAAAGGTGTAAAGGCTGCGCCGGAACAGCGCGTCGCCCGTGCCGGCCGGCGCCGGCTTGAAGGACTCCGGCAGGTCGTAAGGGTGAACGGGTGGCCCCCCGAGGCGCTCCACCAGCAGGCCGCTCAACGCGAGGGCCTGGTCGCGGATCATCTCGGCCGGCAGGCGGTGCCGCGGGCCGCGGGCGAGCAGCGTGTTCTCCGGGTCGTCGGCCACGAGCGCCGGAGTCCCGGTGCTGCGCTGCCGGTAGGTGTGCGAGAGGACGATGGTCCGCAGCAGCGCCTTCACGTCCCAGCCGCCGCGGACGAACTCGACTGCGAGCCAGTCGAGCAACTCCGGGTGCAGCGGGCGCTCGCCCTGCAGGCCGAAGTCCTCCGCGGTCTTCACCAGCCCGCGGCCGAAGAGGGCCTGCCAGAAGCGGTTGACCGTGACGCGGGCCAGCAGGGGATGGTCCGGGGCGGTGAGCCAGCGCGCCAGCCCGAGGCGGTTGCGCGGGGCGTCGGCGGGGAACGGCGGCAGCCACTCGGGCGTGTCGGCCCGCACCTCCTCGCCGCGCTGGTCGTACTCGCCGCGACGGAGGATGTAGGCGGTCTTCGGCGCGGATAGTTCGCGCATCACCATGATCTCCCGGGCCTCCTCGGCCAGGCGCGTCTGCCGGGCGCGGGCGGCGCGGAGTGCGTCGGCCGCCACCCGGTACTCCGGGTCGTGTGCCGCGAGGTAATGGGCGAGGAGCGCGGCATCGTCCCGGGCCCCCGGGGCCCGGACGGCCCGCGTAAGAGCACCCGGCGCGGCCACCTCCGCCGCCTCCAGCGGAGTCAGGGCCCGGTCAAAGACGCGCAACTCGTCCACCAATCCGCCCTGGAAACCGCGGTCGCGGAAGCGCTCCCCGAGGGTGATGGTGTCCCCGCCGCCCCCGGTAATGTTGCGCGTGAGTTGGTCGCGGACGACCTCGAGGGGCGCCGCGACGCCGTCGACGTACACCCGCAGGCCGGCGGCCCGGCTCGAGCCGTCGTTGGTGACGGCGACGTGGACCCAGCGTCCGAGGGGCAACGGGTCGCGCGTGCGCACGGCGATGGCGTCGCCGGGCCAGAAATGGATCAGCGACCACTGCAGCCGGCCGTCGACCATCAGCAGCTCGTAACCGCGGCTGGCCGCATCGGTCCACGCGCGCGAGCGGTGCATCAGCACGGCGCGTTCGCGGGCCGCGGGGGCCTGCAGCCAGAGCGCGACGGAGAAGGGCTCGTGCCGCGGGAAGTTGCCGAGGGTGGTGTTGACCGGATGGTCGCCGGAGAGGCGGAGGCCGTGGCCGTGGCGGCCGGGGACGGGTGTGTTTTCCGCGGGGGTGTTGGCCGCGTGGCGCTCGTCGACCGCGCTGGCGAAATGGCCGAGCTTGGCGGCCTCCATCGCCTTGGTCACGGGCGCCTTGGCGCCGGGCGGCGCATCGAGGCGCGCCTCGAAGTCGAACCGGGCGAGCTCCCCGGGTAGGCCGGCGCCGTCCGGGTGGGCCGCGAGCCACGCGGCGAACGCTTCCCAGCGGCTCGCGGCGACGGCGGCGAGCGCCTGCTCCGCCCCGGAGACGGCGGCGGTGGCGGCGGCGTAGGTCTCCTTCTCCTGAGCGCCCTGCAGCCACATCGCGGGCGTCGGCATCGACGGCGTGAAGAACGAGTACAGCCCCGCCTCGTCGATGTCGTCGAAGAAGGCGAAGAGCTGGTAGTAGTCCTTCTGCGTGACTGGGTCGAACTTGTGGTCGTGGCAGCGGGCGCAGTCGAGGGTCAGGCCGAGGAACGCGGTGCCGAAGGTGGCGGTGCGGTCGTTGATGTAATTCACCCGGTACTCCTCCTCGACCGAGCCGCCCTCGCTCTCCTGAGGATTGAGGCGGTTGAAGGCGGTGGCGAGGCGCTGCTCCTCGGTGGCGCCGGGCATCAGGTCCCCGGCCAGCTGCCAAGTCACAAACTGGTCCCAGGGTAGGTTGCGGTTGAAGGCTTGGATGACCCAATCGCGCCACGGCCACATCGCCCAGTCGCGGTCGACCTGGAACCCGAAGCTGTCCGCGTAGCGCGCGAGATCGAGCCAGTCGGCGGCCATCCGCTCGCCATAGCGCGGGGAGGCGAGGAGGCGGTCGACGGTGCGCGCGTAGGCGTCCGGGGCGGGGTCGGCGAGGAAGGCGGCGAGTTCCGCGGGCGAGGGGGGCAGTCCGGTGAGGTCGAAGGTGACGCGGCGCAGCAGGGTCGCGGGATCGGCCTCGGGCTGGGGCGCCACCTTGGGGCGGCCCAGCGCGGCGAACACGAGCTGGTCGATGCCGTTGCGCGGGTCCGGCCCGGCGCGGAGGGCCGCGGGCGGGAGGTTGGGGGCCGCGGGCGGGACGAAGGCCCAATGTTCCTGGTAGGCCGCACCGGAGTCGATCCAGCGGCGGAGCGCGTCGATCTCGGCCGGGGTGAGGCGGCCAATCTTTGCCTCCGGGGGCGGCATCACCTCGTCCGCGTGGGGGCTGAGGACGCGGAGGAGCAGTTCGCTCTCGGCGCCGCGACCCGGGACGATCACGCGTTGCCCGTCGCGCTCGCGCAGGGCGCCCGCACGGGTGTCGAGGCGGAGCTTGGCCTTGCGGCCCCGCTCATCGGGGCCGTGGCACTGAAAGCATTTGTCGGAGAGGATTGGCCGGACGTCGCGGTTGAAGTCCACCTCCGCCGCGGCGGCGGCGACTACCGCGAGGGTGGCGAGCAGGAGGCGGGCGCGGGACGCGAGGAGAGCGGCGGCGGGTAACACGAGGCGGGCGAAGTGACGGGAGGACTTAAACGAAGGTCGGCGCGCAGGTAAAGCGCGCTCGGTCGGTTGGTCGGCGAGAGCCAACGGGGCAGCCGGCCGGGCGGTCTGAATTCCCCGGGCGGATAGCCCGGGGGAGGAAGTGACTCAGAACGACCCCTTCACCCCCAGCGTGAGCTGCACGCCGTGGGTCATCTCCTGATAACGGCGGGCGTAGGCCGGGGTCAGGGCCCCGCGGCGCTCGAGGATCTCCGGGCGGTCGAACACGTTCTGCGCGTTCAGGTAGACGAACAGCTCGCGCCGCAGCTGCCAGTCGAGGTTTAGGTCGACGGTCACCTTGCGTCGCACGTACTCGAAGCCGTCGGCGCCGAAGGCCGGCTGGGCGCCGCGGCGCTGGGTGCCGCGGTAGTTCCACTTGAGCATCACGGTGATGGGCCGCCGCGCGAAGGTGAGGCCCCAGTTGGCGCTCTCGGGCACGAAATTGCCGAACTCGGCGTCCTTCCCGCCCTCGAGCTTCAGCTTGGTCCCGTTGGCGAAGGCTTGGAAGGGCCGGCCCCAGGCGCCGAGCGGCGCGAGCGAGTGCCGGATGTTGAACTCGATGCCGGAGACGCGCGCGGCGTCCGGTAGGTTGTAGGTCGTGGTCAGGCGCCAGCTGCGGTAGCGCGAGTCGAGGTCGAGCTTCGCGAGGTCGGCCTCGGTCGCCAGCTTCACCACGTTGCCGAAAAAGTCGGCGATGTCCTTGCGGAAGGCGCCCGCGCTAAACAGGCCGCCCTGCGGGCTGTAGTACTCGAGCGAGAGGTCGAAGTTGTCGGCCGTCCACGGGCGCAGGCCGGTGTTGCGGATGTTGATCGTGCCCGGGATCGCGTCTGGATCGGGCGTGATGTCGTTGAGCTCGTTCTCGTCGATCGTGGCGTTGGGGATGATGTTGGTGAAGTCGGGCCGGCCGTAGGTGCGCGCGTAGGCGGCGCGGAGCAGCAGGTCCTCGCGCAGGCTCCACGTGAGGTGGAGGCTCGGGTAATTGCCGGCGTAGGTGCGGTCCGCCTCCAGGCCGCGGTCCTTCCGGATCAGCCGCAGCTCTTCGAGGGAACCGGCGGCGCCGGCCTCCGGGCGGCGGATCAGGGCGCCGTTCGCGGCGCGGGCGAAGGCGCCCGTCACGGTGCGCTGCCACACCGCGTCCGGCGTGAAGAGCGGGCCCGCGCCCTGGGCGCGCGTCCGCTCGCGCCGCACCCCGGTCACAACTCGCAGCCGGTTGTGGAAGAGGCCGAACTCGGCCTGCACGTAGCCGGCCTGCACGCCCTCCTCGAGCCGTTCCGAGTTGTTGATCCGGAACTGCTCCTCCGCCACGACCTGCGCGGGCGTCTTCGTCCACAGGTTCGGATTGGTCGCGAGGCCGTCCCACGCGCGGTAGAGGGAGACGAAGGGCAGGGAGGACAGGCCGAAGAACTCGGGCTGGTTGACGTAGTTGCGCATCCCGTACGGGGCGGGTGAGTCGGGGGTGTTCGCGTTCCCGTCCGGGCCGAGGTAGGTCCAGTTGATGCTCTGGCGGCGCACGTCGCGCACCTTCACGCGCGAGAGCGCGCCAACCTGAACGGCGGCGGGGAAGGGGAGCGCCGTCAGCGCGCGGCGGACGTCCACCTTCGCGTTGGAGAGGCTGTCCCGGATCGGCCGCGGCGTGGATTGCGCGGTGTTGAGGCGGTACTGGCTGAGGTCGCGCCAGTCGACCTCGCGGTTGGCGTTGTCGAGCACCTGGAAGCCGTACGGGCGGAGGGTGTTGATGCCGGTGAGGTTCACGCGCACGGGGTTGGTGAGCGCGATCCCGAGGGTGCGGAAGCGGCCCTCCGAGGTGTCGAAGTAGCCGCCGCCGGCGTTCGACTGGCCGGCGCCGGCCACGACGCGCCAGGTGCCGTCGTCGTAGCGATAGCGCAGGGTGGCGGCCTTGGTGTCGAGCCGCTGCACGACCGAGGCGCCAAGGCCCATCAGGGCGACGCCGCCGCGGCCGGTGGCGCCATTGGTGAAGTCGGGCCCGAAGGTCAGCGCCGTGCCGCCCGCGACGGACGGCGCGCCGTTGGTTCCGGTGGTGAAGTTGACCGACGCGTTGGAGCGGTCGGCGATGAAGCGGCTGCGCTCGAGGCTGAGCGAGAGCACGCCGTTCGGGTGCGGGCGCCAGTCGGCCTTGAGCGCGGCGGACTGGCGGGCGGTGAGGCGCGGGACGCTGATCACCTGGTAGGCCTGCAGGAAGGGCCGCTCCGGGGAGGCGCCGGTGCCGGCGCCGCTGGTGGCGTAGCCCTTGGTCGAGCGCTGCTGCTCGACGAAGCGGTCCTGGAACTGGCCGGTCACCACGAGGCCGAAGTTGCGGTTGACGGGCAGGGTGTAGTCGAAGCTGGCGCTCGGCCGCACCTTGTGGATGCGCTCGTCGGAGACGTGCGGCTCCTTGCCGAACCCGAGGCGGTTGTGGATGCCGGCGACGCTCACGCTCCAGCGCAGCTGCGCGCTCTTCCGCTCGAAGGCGCTCTTGCTCACCATATCGATCGAGCCGGACATCGAGTCGGCGGGCGTGGCGGGCGTGGGCACCTTGGTCACCTCGAGCCGGGAGATGTTGTTGATCGAGACCTCCTTGAACTGGAACACGCGCGAGGCGCCCTGGGGGTTGCCGGTGTTGGCCATCTCGAGGCCGTCGGTCGAGAGCACCGCCATCGAGGTGGGGAAACCGCGCACCGCGACGGAGGCGACCGAGCCGCCGGACTCGGTGTCGTACTCGGCGGTGATGCCGGGGAGGTACTTCAGGAACTCGCCCACGTTGCCGTCCATCACGTCGCCGAGGGAGTCGGCCGCGACGACGGTCTTGATGTTCGGGGCGAAGCGCTGCTCGTTGATGGCGATGGCCGCGCCGTCGGTCTCGCGCTCGGTCGCGACGGTGAAGGCGTCGAGGCGGACCACGCCCCCGCCGCCGTAGCGGGCGGCGCTGGTGAGGGCGAAGTCCTGCTCGACGACCTCGCCGGCGCGCACCGTGACGGTCACGCGCTGCGCGTCGAGGCCGGTGTAGAACGCCTCGAGGGTCACGGGGCCGGCGGGCAGTGCGGCGAGGCGGTAGCTGCCCGTCTGGTCGGTGAAGGCGGCGCGCTCGGTGCCGGCGACGGTGATGCGGACGTTGTTGAGGTACTGCCCGGTGACGACGTTCTGCACCCGGCCGGAGATGCCGCCCGGGGCGGGCGCGGCGGCGGGCAGCAGGGACACGAGGGGAAGCAGCAGCAGCAGCAGGCGCAGGCGGGGGTGGTTCATGGCCGGGAAAGGCGAAGGCTCTGGGCGCGCTTGGAGACGGTGTTCAGCGTGCCGCCGGCGCCGCCCGCGCCGTAGAGGAGGCCCTGGGGCCCGCGCACGACGTCCGCGCGCTCGACGTCGAAGGTGCTGGTGATGCCGACCGCGGTGGAGCCGAAGTTGTTGGCGGCGCCGGTGGCGGCGAAGCCGTCGCGGCGGATCGCGCCGCCGCCCGTGCCGCGGAGGCCGATCGTCTGGTTGCCCACCCGGTCCCCAGGCTGCTGCGAGAGCGCGTCGCTTTCGGGATTGGACATCACCGTGCCGGCTCCCGCGCCGTAGCCGTTGAGCATCTCCTCGACGAGGTGACGGCGATGTCGCGCATGAACTCCGCGGTGAAGATGTCGGCGGAGACGGGCGTAAGGTCGAGGGCGGTGTTGAACTGGGTGAGCGAGTTCGAGTTGAGCGCGCCGTAGCTGTGGTCCGCCTCGGCCTTCACCTCGAAGGGATTGAGCGCGACGAGGCCGCCGGCGGGCCGGGCGGCCGGGGCGGGCGCGGGTGCGATCTGGGCGCGGAGGGCCGAGGCGAGCAGCGCGGCGAGGGGCAGGAGGGTGCGCAAGGCGCGCGGAAGCGGACGGGTAGGCATCACAGGGTGGGGTGGAGCGACGCGCCGCGGACGCCGCGGCGTCCAGCCGATTGGACAAACAACTCGCGGCCGGGAAGCAAGCCCGAAGCGTCGCGCCTCAGGCCGCCGTGAAGGCGCGCGCGAGGAACTCCCGGTTCGCCCGCGCGTTCCGGGTCGTGGCCTCGGCCGTCTCGCCCACCGCGCCGCCCTCAAGCATCACGGGACCTGTGAAGCCCGCCCGGCGGAGCCGGCGGAACAGCGCCGCGAAGTCGACCGCGCCCGCGCCCAGCTGGATCATCACCTCGCCGCCCTTCGCCGCGCAGTCCTTCGCGGTGAAGGCCCGCACGTACGGCAGCAGCGGCTCGAGCTCTGCCACCGGGTCCAGGCCGGTGTAGTGGATGATGTTGCCCGGGTCGTACCAGATCCCAAAGTTCGGGTGGTTCACGCGCTCGACGCAGCGCACGAGGTCCGTCGCGGCCGCGGTGACTCCGCCGTGCGGCTTGGTCACGATCCGCACGCCGAGTTCGGCCCCGTGCGCGGCGGCGTACGCCATCGCGCGGTACCACGTCTCGTGCTGGGCGGGTTTGCCGACGCCGGTGTTGATCAGGGTGCCAAGCCCAAGCGTGCGCGCGTTCGCGAGCTGGCTTCGGACTTCGGCCTGGGCCGCCTCGAACGGCCCGTCGTCCCGCGTGCGTAGGCGCCCCATCGTGGCGCGCAGACCCCGCGTGGCGATCTTCCGGGCCAGCTCCGCGAGGTACTCTGCCGAGGTCGCGGCGACGAACGGATCGTCCTTCGTCGGGGTCTGCAGCCCCACCTCGGTGAACCCCGCGGCCTTCACGCCGTCGAGCATCGCGTCGCAGCTCCACTTGGTCCACGGCCGGTTCAGGCAGCCGATCGTCCAGTCCGGCGCGGGTGCGGCGCGCAGCGGCGGGGGCAAAAGGGCGGTGGCTCCGGCGGCGGCCAGGGCCTGGCCGAGGAACGCGCGGCGGGAGCGGGGGGCGGGGGTCATCGCGCGCGACCTTAGGCAGGAACGCGGCCGCGCGTCGACCTTTCCGGGCCGGCGCTCAGCCGGCACGATTTAGTTGATCGGGTCGCATCGAGGTGACTGGACGGCACCTTTCAGTGGCTCTCTCCCGTCGCCATACCCTCCGGGTATTCCTCGGTCTCTCGCCGCTGAAATGCGGTCGCCATCTCACCGCGTTGCTCCGCCTCCAATTGAATCGTGCCGGCTCAGGGCGTGAGCCCGGCCAGCGCGATCACGAGTTCCGCGACGGCCGCGCCTCCAGCTTCCGCGGCCGGGTCCGCCAGCGCCGGGTGAGGGGCACGCGGTCGCCGGGCACATCGGTCAGGCACACGCGGAAGGTGTAGGCCTGCACCCCGGGGTCGGCCTCGCCCATGGGTCCGGGCGCGCGGGGGCGACCCCGGGCAGCAGGCCGCTCGCCGGTTTGCCCGGCACCACGAAGGGGTCGAGGCCGGCGGTGCGCTCGGGGGGCAGGGAGCGGACGCCGTTAAGGGTCTCGCCGTGCTCGCGGTTGGCCTCGCGGCCGGTACGGTGGCTCACGCCCGCCTCGCGCAGCAGGTCGTTGAGGATGCGTGAGGCCAAGTGCGGCTCGAAGAACCAGTGCAGCCCGGTTGCCTCACCGACGTTGAGGGGATGGCGCGGCAGGTAGTCGGCCCGCGTCTCGTGGCGCCAGGCCCGCGGGTCGCGGTAGTGGGCGTGGACGCGCCCGAAGAACTCGCGCGCCAGCCCGCCCACGGCGCGCTTGTCCCCGACGTCGGCCGCGCCGAGCCCGCCGGCGGTCATCCCGCCCAGCGCGGGGCCGGGTTCCAGCAGGACCACGCTCGCTCCTTGCCGTGCGGCCTGCACCGCGGCCGCGATCCCCGCCACCGTGCCGCCGTAGACCACGACGTCGAGCGGCTCCGCCGTCGCGGCGGCGCGGACCAGGCTCAATCACACGGGTGTGAAGGCGAACAGGGTACGGAAGCGGGGGAACATCCGGGGAGGAGAAGCGGGCTCCGCCGGCGCGGCAAATTCGAATTACCGCTTGTCGCTGGGTTGGTCCGGGGAATGCTGCGGGGTCTTTATGGTCCCCCCGCCCCGCCTCGTCCGCGCCTGGCTGGAATCCCCCGCCGTCGGCGTGATCGAGCTGGACCGCGACTGGGATCTGGCGGCGCCGCCCCGCTTCAGCCTCGGCCGGCACTGCCCGTCGCCCTCCGGCCTTGAGGCCTCCCCCCCGCTGCCGGCGGCCCGGCACTTCGGCTACCTCGCCGAACCCGGGGGCGCGCTCTGCTTCGTCCTCTCCCCGGAGGAGACCGCCGAGCTCGGCGGTGCGTCCGCCGAGGTCTACCTCGCGGGCGACTTCAACGCTTGGCAGGACGCGATCGGCCGCCCGGAATGGCGCCTGCACCCCGGGGAACTCGAGGGCCGGCCCGTGCGGATCTGGCGCGGCGACTCCGCCCGGTTCCTCAGCGCGGCGGGGCTGCGGTTCAAGTTCGTGACCGGCGAGCACCATTGGCTGGTCCCGCCGGCGGAGGCCCCGAATGTCGTCCGGGACGCGCAGGGCAACGTGAACCGCGTCCTCGATCCGCGGCGCACCGGGCGCCACCTCTGGCGTTTCTCGCTCAGCGCCCCCCTGAGCCTTGCGGAGGCGTGGCGCGCGGGCTGGGCCGACGGCGCCGGGGAATCGGTGGCGCTCCAGCCGGGCGCCTTCTTCTATGAGCTGCGTTCGGATCTGCCGCTCGGGGCGCTGGTGCGCGGGGAGGAGACCTGTTTCCGGTTGTTCGCGCCCCGCGCGCGCCACGTCACCCTCCACCTCGCGCGGGAGCCGAGCGGGATGGGGGAGACCCTGGCCTGCGCGCTCGGGCCGGCCGCGGGCGCCGACGGTGCGGCCGGGGTCTGGGAGGTCGTGCTCGATCGCAATCTCCACGGCTGGTTCTACTGGTACGCCATCGAGGGCGTGCACCCGGGCCTCGACCCTGCCGCGCGCATCCTCGACCCGTACGCCCCCGCAACCCTCGGGCGGGGCGGGCCGGGCATCGTGCTTGACCCCGCGTGGGTCGGCCGCGGCGACCGCGACTTCCAGACGCCCGCCTGGCACGACCTCGTCATCGCCGAGGCCCACGTCCGCGACCTCGCCGCCCACGCCCCCGTGCGCGCCACCCCTGCGGAGCGCCGCGGGTTCACCGGGGTGCGCGCGTGGGTCGAGAGCCCCGACTTCCACCTCGCCCAGCTGGGCGTCAACTGCGTCGAGCTGCAGCCGGTGCAGGAGTTCGACGCCGCCGGCCCCGCCGAGTATCACTGGGGCTATATGCCGGTGAACTGGTTCGCACCGGCCAGCACCTACGCCCTCGCGCCGGAACGCGCCTCCGGCGTCCGCGAGCTCCAGCAGCTCGTCGCCGCCTTCCATCGCCGCGGGATCGCCGTGCTGCTCGACGTGGTCTATAACCACGTGGGCGAGCCGCCGCACCTCGCCCGCGTCGACCCCGCCTACTATTTCGAGCACGATGCCGTTGGCCAGCCGACCAACTGGAGCGGCTGCGGCAACGACTTCCGCGCGCGGTCCGCGATGGCGCGCCGGCTCATCATCGACAGCTGCCTCCACCTGCTGGAGGCGTACGGCGTCGACGGCTTCCGCTTCGACCTCGCTGACTTGATCGGCCTCGACGTGCTCCGCGAGGTCGAGGCCGCGCTCAAACGGGTCCGCCCCGACGTCATCCTCATCGCCGAGCCGTGGAGCTTCCGCGGCCACCTCGCTGGCGCCCTCCGCGACACCGGCTGGGCCTCGTGGAACGACGGCTACCGGGACTTCGTCCGCGACTACGTGCGCGGCAACGGCGACCCCGCGCGGATGGAGTACTTCCTGCGGGGCTCGCCTTGGTACTTCGCGAAGTGGCCCGCCCAGACGGTCAACTACACCGAGTCCCACGACGACCGGGCCTGGATCGACGTGATCACCGAGCGGCCGGGCCACGATGGCGCGCAGCCCACCGAGCACGACCGCCGCCGCACGCACCTGATGGCCGCGCTGCTGTTCCTCTCCGCCGGGATCCCGATGCTCTCTGCTGGGCAGGATTTCCTGCGCTCCAAGCTCGGGGTGAACAACACCTACCAGCGTGGCGACCTCAACGCCCTCGACTACCGGCGCCTCCACCGCTTCGCCAGCTCCCACGCCTACTTCGCGGACTGGATCGCCTTCCGCCGCGGCGACCTCGGCCGCCTGCTGCGGCACCACGACCGCCCCGCTGAGGGCTTCTTCCGCTTCTTCCACGGCTTCGGCGGGCCCGCGCTCGCCTGCCTCCTCAACGCCGACCGCTCCCGCGGACCCGAACGCCTCCTCTTCGCCATCAACCCTACGCTCCAGGACGTCACCCTCGCCCTCGACGAGGCCGCCCTCGCGCCCGACCCCGCGGTGTGGCGCCTCCTCGCCGACCAGGACCGCTTCTACCTCGGTGACGCCCATGGCGCCCGCCGCCCGCTCGAGGCCTCCCTCTGGCTGCCGCCCCTCGCCTGCGCCCTCTGGGCCGCCCGCTGAATTGGCCCGCCAAAACCCTTGCTTCCGGCCCCGCCCGCCCCTTTTTTTCAGAAATCCGCGCCCGCGCGGCCCCCTTCCCAAAACGCAAACCAACCCACACCACTCCGGAGTCCCACTATGGCAGTCAAAGTCGCTATCAACGGTTTCGGCCGCATCGGCCGCCTCGTCTTCCGCGCCCTCGTCGAGCAGGGCCTCCTTGGGGAGACCCTCGATGTCGTCGCGGTCGGTGACATCGTGCCCGCCGACAACCTCGCCTACCTGCTCAAGTACGACTCCACGCAGGGTCGCTTCAGCGGCACGGTCGGCTCGCGCAAGTCGTCCCCCGACAAGGCCGAGGACGACGTCCTGATCGTTAACGGCCGCGAGATCCTCGTGGTCAGCGCCAAGACCCCGGCCGAGCTCCCCTGGGCCAAGCTGGGCGTCCAGCTGGTCATCGAGTCCACCGGCCTGTTCACCGAGGCCGAGAAGGCCAAGGGCCACCTCGCCGCCGGCGCGCGCAAGGTCATCATCTCCGCCCCGGCCAAGGGCGAGGACATCACGGTCGTGATGGGTGTGAACGACGAGAAGCTCGACGTCGCCCAGCACAACATCATCTCCAACGCGTCCTGCACCACGAACTGCCTCGCCCCGATCGTGCACGTCCTCCTGAAGGAGGGCTTCGGGATCGAGGAGGGCCTGATGACCACCGTCCACGCCTACACCGCCACCCAGAAGACGGTCGACGGCCCCTCGAAGAAGGACTGGAAGGGCGGCCGCACCGCGGCGCAGAACATCATCCCGTCCACCACCGGCGCCGCCAAGGCCACCGCCCTCGTGATCCCCGAGGTCAAGGGCAAGCTCACCGGGATGGCCTTCCGCGTGCCGACCCCCACGGTGTCCGTGGTCGACCTGACCGTGCGCACCACCAAGGAGACCTCCTACAAGGCGATCTGCGAGGCGATGAAGCGCGCCAGCGAGACCTATCTGAAGGGGATCCTGTCCTACACCGGCGACGAGGTCGTCTCGAGCGACTTCATCCACGACAAGAGCTCGTCGATCTTCGACGCGGGCTCCGGCGTGGAACTGAACTCCAAGTTCTTCAAGCTCGTGTCCTGGTATGACAACGAGTGGGGCTACTCCAACCGGGTCGTCGATCTGACCCGCAAGATCGCCGCCAAGCTCTGAGCCCGTGTCCGGCCGCGGGGCCGGCGTCCGCCGCGGGACCGTTCCCGCCGCGGCGCCGCCCCGCCCTTTTTTTGCCCATCCGTCCCGCCCGCCCCTCCTGATGCCCTCCTTCAAATCCATCCGCGACCTGAACCTCGCTGGCCGCCGCGTCCTGATGCGCGTCGACTTCAACGTCCCGCAGGACAAGGCCACCGGCGCGATCACCAACAACCAGCGGATCGCCGCCGCGCTCCCCACCCTCCAGCACGCCCTCGCCGAGGGCGCCGCCGTGGTGCTGATGTCCCACCTGGGTCGTCCGGACGGCCAGCGCATCGCCAAGTTCTCCCTGCAGCCCGTCGCGGTGGAATTGGAGAAGCTCCTCGGCCGCCCGGTGCGCTTCCTGCCGGACTGCGTCGGGCCCGAGGTCGAGGCCGCGTGCGCCCCCGGCGCCCTGCGCCCCGGAGACGTCGTGCTGCTCGAGAACCTGCGCTTCCACCTTGAGGAGGAGGGCAAGGTGAAGGTGAAGAATGCCGACGGCACGGAGACGAAGCTGAAGGCGGACCCCGCCCGCGAGGCCGCCTTCCGCGCCTCGCTCACCCGGCTCGGCGACGTGTTCGTCAACGACGCCTTCGGCACCGCCCACCGCGCGCATTCCTCGATGGTCGGCGTCGCGCTGAAGGAGAAGGCGGCCGGTTTCCTGATGGAGGCCGAGCTGAAGGCCTTCGCGAAGGTGCTGGAGAACCCGGATCGCCCCCTGCTCGCCATCCTCGGCGGCGCGAAGATCGCGGACAAGATCCCGCTCATCCACAACCTGCTCGAGAAGGCCAACAAGGTCATCATCGGCGGCGGGATGGCCTACACCTTCCACAAGGTGAACCGCGGGATGGCGATCGGCGGCTCCCTGTTCGATGCCGAGGGCGCCAAGATCGTCGCGGAACTCGAGGCCAAGGCGAAGGCCCGCGGCGTCGAGTTGGTCTTCCCGGTCGACTTCCTCGCCGGTGACCGCTTCGCGCCGGACGCCAACACCCGTCCCGCCGACCTCGCCTCGGGCATCCCCGACGGCTGGGAAGGGATGGACGCCGGCCCGCGCTCGATCGCGCTTTACCGGGAGGCGATCCTCTCCTCTCGCACCATCGTCTGGAACGGCCCGGCGGGCGTGTTCGAGTTCGACGCCTTCGCCGGCGCCACGCGCGCGATGGCGGAGGCCATTGCCGAGGCCACCGCCAAGGGTGCCACCACGGTCGTCGGCGGCGGCGACACCGCCACCGCGGCCAAGAAGTTCAAGGTCGCCGGCAAGGTGAGCCACTGCTCCACTGGCGGCGGCGCCAGCCTCGAGTACCTCGAGGGCAAGGTGCTCCCCGGCGTAGCGTTGCTCGAGTCCTGATCCCTCCCCTTATGAACACTCGCAAGAAGGTCATCGCCGGCAACTGGAAGATGAACAAGACCTCCGCGGAGGGCGTGGCCCTGGCGCAGGAGGTCGTCGCCGCCATCGGCAAGCAGGGGGCGGTCGAGGTGGTCGTCTGCCCGCCGTTCACCGCGCTCGAGGCGGTCGGCCGCGCGCTGGAGGGTTCCGAGGTCCGCCTCGGCGCCCAGAATATGCACGCGGAGGCCAGCGGCGCCTTCACCGGCGAGGTCTCGGCCCCGATGCTGCGCGCGATCTTCGCGACGCACGTGATCCTCGGCCACAGCGAGCGCCGCACCCTCTTCGGCGAGACCGACGAGGGCGTGAATCGCAAGGTCCTCGCCGCGCTCAAGCACCAGTTGAAGCCCATCGTGTGCGTGGGCGAGACCCTCGCCGAGCGCGAGGCGGGCGCCACCCTCAAGGTGGTCCAGACCCAGGTGGAGCGCGGGCTCGAGGGCGTCAGCCGCGAGCTGGCCCCGACTTTGGTGATCGCCTACGAGCCGGTCTGGGCGATCGGCACCGGCAAGGTGGCGACGACGGAGCAGGCCCAGGAGGTGCACGCGTTCATCCGCGGCCTGCTGGTGAAGCTTTTCGGCGACGCGGCCGCGCAGCGCATCCGGATCCTCTACGGCGGCTCGATGAAGCCGGCCAACGCGCCGGAGCTGCTGGCGCAGAAGGACATCGACGGCGGCCTGATCGGCGGCGCGAGCCTCGAGGCGCGCAGTTTCCTGGAACTCGTTGCGGCCGCGGCGCGCTGAGCCGGCGACGGCCGGGGGCGCGGGCAAGAAAATCCTTGCCGTCCCCCCGGCCGGGCCAGACTTTTCCGGCCCCTGTCGGTAGGATACTCAAGTGGCCAACGAGGGCAGACTGTAAATCTGCTGGCTTACGCCTTCCCTGGTTCGAATCCAGGTCCTACCACCACTTTCCCCCGCGTCCGGCCGCTACGGCGGCGGGGCGGCCGGGGAGGGCTGCTTCCCCGGCGTCCGTTCCTGCTTCCGGGACGCCTTCTTGGCGGCGCGATCCTTGGCCCGCTGGCTGTCCCCGCCGCCGGCCGCGCCCCAACGCTTCGAGCCGCCGGTGATGGGCTCCGCCATCGGCTCCAGCCACGCCTCGTGGAGCGCCGTCAGCGCCCGCACCTTCTCGGGGTGCTCCGCGGCGAGGTTACGCGCCTCGGCCGGATCCTCGGCCAGATTGATCAGCTCGCGCTGGTCGCGGAGGGCGTGGAGCTTCCAGTCGCCCTCACGCACGGCCCATTCGCCGTTCAGGCCCCCGCTGCTCCAATGCAGCCGGTCGTGGTGGCGCGTGGTCGCGCCGGTCAGCAGCGGCAGGAGGCTCCGGCCGTCACAGACCGTGCCCGCCGGCGGCGCGGCGCCGATGGCGTCGAGCGCGGTCGGCAGGAGGTCGAGCGAGAGGACGGGCGTGTCGATCGTGCGGCCGCCCGGGAAGCGCGCGGGCCAACTCACGAGGAAGGGCGTGCGGATGCCGCCCTCGTACAGGGAGGCCTTGTGGCCGCGCAGGGGCGTGTTGTCGGCGGCCATCCCGCGCGGACCGCCGTTGTCGGTGAGGTAGAACAGCAGCGTGTTCCCCCACACGCCCTCCGCCTTGAGCTTGGCGACGACCGCGCCGACCCCGAGGTCGAGGTGGTGGAGCATCGCCATCAGGATGACGCGCGCCTCGCCGAGGCCGGGGTGCTCCCGCCGGATGCGGTCGAGGTCCGCCGGCGGCGCTTGGGCCGGCGCGTGGACCGCGTTGTAGGCCAGGTAGAGGAAGAACGGCTCCGCCCGGTGGCGGCCGATGAACGCCACCGCCTCCTCGCTGAAGCGCGTGGTGAGGTAACCTTGGAAGCCAGTGCGCTCGCGTCCGCGGTAAAGCGGCGCGGACTCGTCGTCCCGGCCCTTCACGCCGGTGCTCCGGAAGTAATCGTGCCCGCCGCGCCCCATAAAGTTGTAGGACTCCTTGAAGCCGCGGCTGATCGGGTGCCACCGCAGCGCGGGGTAATCGTCGTCGAGCCCGAGGTGCCATTTGCCGATCGCGATGCTGGCGTAGTCGGCCGGCAGCATCGCCGGGAAGATCGGGATGCCCGGGTCGAACCCCCGGCCGCCGTCGCCGGCCGTGTAGACGCCGACGCGCTGCTGGTAGCGGCCGAGCATCAGGCCGGCCCGGGTGGGCGAGCACACCGGCCCGCTGATGTAGCCCTGGGTGAAGCGCACACCCTCGCGCGCCAGGGCGTCGAGGTGGGGCGTCGCGACC